>Ga0066487_100157_pt1 | contig 22595 bp, 18 predicted proteins | sample LakWasM129_HOW14_2_FD_59588 | JGI IMG/M metagenome (GOLD analysis project Ga0066487, IMG submission 59588) | Freshwater sediment methanotrophic microbial communities from Lake Washington under simulated oxygen tension - Sediment Metagenome 129_HOW14 | ecosystem: Environmental > Aquatic >... | reverse complement strand
CCCTCGACGATGGCGGTCTTGCCCACGCCGGGCTCGCCGATGAGCACGGGGTTGTTCTTGGTCTTGCGCGACAGGATGCGGATGGCGCGGCGGATCTCGGCGTCGCGACCGATGACCGGGTCGAGCTTGCCCTTGCGCGCCTGCGCCACGAGGTCGATGCCGTATTTTTCCAGCGCGTTGTAGGTCGTCTCCGGATTGTCGGAGGTGACGCGCTGGCTGCCACGCATCTGCTTGAGTTCCGCGAGCACCTTGGCGCGATCAAGGCCGAAGCTGTCGAAATATTTCTTCAGGGCCGCCGGCTTGCCCACTTTGATGAGCGCGAGCAACAGGTGCTCCACGCTGACATACTCGTCCTTGAGCTGGTCGGCTTCCTTCTCGGCCTGGGTCAGCACCTCGTTCAGGGCTTGGGTGACGTAAATCTTGGAGACATCGACGGCGCCCGAAACCTTCGGTGTGCGCTCCAGTTCGCGCTCGGCGGCGATCTGCATGGCGCTGACCGTCAGGCCAAGTTTCTCGACCAGCGCGGGCACGATGCCGCCCTCCTGGCCGAGCAGCGCGACGAGCAGGTGCCACGTCTCCACCTCGTTGTGGGAGCGGCGGCGCGCCTCGTTCTGCGCCTCCTGCACGGCCTGGCGCGACATGACGGTGAGTTTTTGCTGGTCCATATTGGTTAGACCCAGTTTTTGCAGGAGGCGTTCCAAATCGTAACAGCTGGCTCCCCCTCGGGGAGAGCGGCAACGCCTCGCATGCACTGAGACAAAGTGCACGCCGGGTGACGCAGCCGGCGACAATCTGGCGTAGAAACCGGAATGCCCGCGGAGGCGGACGCGGAAAAAGCGAGTTACATCCCCTATGCAGCTACTTTTCCAACGTGCCGGCCTCCGCGGGCAAAGTGGGTGGACCGAAAAGCAATTAACGGTTTCGCAGCGGATTTTGGGCGGTGCACCGAAATCTGTCCAGTCTGCAGCCGACGGGTGATTCACCTAATCATGACATAAGTTGACTAGCCCCCGAGGGTGGCTAGTTACTGGACCTCCATGGCCGACTTTCCGCTCGAAGACAAACCCGCCCAAATGGCCCTGCTCGTCGGCCTGCAAACCCCCGATATGGCCCCGGGTGAAGGCGAGGAATTATTGGGCGAGCTGAAGGAGCTGGTGGAGAATCTCGGCCTCACGATCACCCGCACGGCTTTCGTCAATTTGCGCCTGACCCAGGCCAAGTTCCTGGTCGGCAGCGGCAAAGCCGCCGAGCTCATCGCCCTCGCCAAGGCCGATGGCGCCGACCTCATCGTCGTCGACGGCGAACTCACCCCCAGCCAGCAGCGCAACTGGGAAAAGGAATCCGGCTTGGCCGTCATCGACCGCCAGGAGGTCATTTTGGAAATCTTCGCCGACCGCGCCCAGACGCGCGAGGCGGTGCTGCAGGTCGCGCTTGCCCGCATGGAATACTCCCTGCCCCGCCTCACCCGGGCGTGGACCCACTTGTCGCGCCAGCGCGGCAAAGGCGCGATGGGCGGCGAAGGCGAAACCCAGCTCGAGCAGGACCGGCGCGTCGTGCGCGACCGCATCGCCCACCTGAAAAAGGAGCTGGCCTCGGTCATCTCCCAGCGCGCGACCCAGCGGCGCAAGCGCCAGCGCACCCCCGTGCCCGGCGTCGCCATCGTCGGCTACACCAACGCCGGCAAATCGTCCCTGCTCAACAAGCTCACCGGCGCGCACGTGCTCGCGGCCAACAAGCTCTTCGCCACGCTCGATCCCACCACGCGCCAGTTCACCCTGCCCGACGGCCGCACGCTGCTGGCGACCGACACCGTCGGTTTCATCCGCCGGCTGCCGCACCGCCTCGTCGAGGCGTTCAAGGCCACGCTCGAGGAGGTCGTCGTCTCGGATTTCCTCATCCACGTGATCGACGTCACCAATCCGGACTTCGAGCAGCACCACGCCACCACGCTCGCCGTGCTGGGCGAACTCGGCGCCGCGGACAAGGCCACGCTCACGGTTTTCAACAAGATCGACGCGGCCTCGGACATGGTTCTCACCCGCGTGCGGGCGCAGCATCCCGACGCGCTGTTCATCAGCGCGCACACCGGCGCCGGCCTCGACAAGCTGCTGCACCGCTGCGAGGAACTGGCCGTCGACAACCTGGAGCCGGCCGAACTGCTCATTCCGCACGACCGCTACGATGTTGTCGCCCGGCTGCACGACGCCGGCCACATCCGGAAACAGGAGGCTCGCGACGAAGGCACTTTCCTCAGCGGCCGCTTCCCTGTCAAACTGCGCGCCCTGATCGAACCGTTCCGCATGCCGGAACGGAAGGCCAAGGTCCGGCGCTCCCGCGCCCCCCGCGCATGATCCCCGCGACGGCAGCCTGGCAGGAAATTCTTTCCCGGGCGCAGCCGCTTGGTTCCGTCCGCCTGCCGCTGGTCGCCGCCCTGGGCCGCACCCTGCGCACCGCGGCGTGCGCCGACGCCGATTCCCCGCCGTTCGACGCCTCCGCCATGGACGGCTACGCGCTGCGCCGGAGCGATGCGGCCGCCGCCCTGCTGATCATCGGCGAGAGCCAGGCGGGCGCCGGCTTCGCCGGCCCGGTCGGCCCCGGGGAATGCGTGCGCATCTTCACCGGCGCGCCGGTGCCGGCCGGCGCGGATTGCGTCGTGCCACAGGAGAAGGCGACGCGCGAAGGGAACAATGTTCGTATTACGAACATTCCCTCGGAAGGCGCCTTCATCCGCCGCCGCGGGGAGAACCGTCGTGCGGGCGATCCGGTCGTCGCCGCGGGCACCGTCCTGGGGCCGCCGGAACTCGCCGCCCTCGCCGCCGTCGGCGTCCACCGACCGGAGGTGACCCGGGCTCCGCGCTGCGCGCACCTCGTCACGGGCAACGAGCTCATCGCCCCGGACCAGACTCCGGCCGGCGCCCAGATTCGCGACAGCAACTCGACCCTGATCGCCGTGCTGCTCGCCCAGCATTCGGTCGAACTGACCGGCCAGCGCCGCGTGACCGACGAACTCGCCGTCGCCCGCGCCGCCGTGGAGGCGATGCCCGCCCACGACGTATTGCTCATCTCCGGCGGAGCCAGCGTGGGCGACCACGACTTCGCGCGCCCGTTGCTGACCGCGCTGGGTTATACGCTGCATTTTCAGCAGGTGAACCTGCGCCCGGGCAAACCGCTGGTCTTCGCCAGCCGCGGCGGGCAGCTCGCCTTCGCCCTGCCGGGCAACCCAGTGTCGCACTGGGTGGTTTTTCAACTCTTCCTCGCCCCGCTGCTCCGGTTCCTTCAGACCGGCCGGCCGGTGGAACCCGCCCGCGTGACCGGACGGCTCGCCGCGGACTGCCGCCTGCCGCCGCCGGATTCACGCCAGACCTACTGGCCTTCCCGCGCGTTCGTGGTCGAGGGCGTTTACGAACTCACCCCGCTGCCGCTCGCGAGCTCCGGTGACAGCAGCGGGCTCGTCGGCGCAAACGCGCTCTTGCCCGTGCCAGGTCCGTCCGGCAGCTTCGCCCCCGGTCAAACCGTTGAATTCATCCTCTGTCCATGACGCCCGAGCCCACGTCCCCGACCTTCTCCCATCTCGATCCGGCCGGTCGCGCCCGGATGGTGGATGTGGGCGCCAAACCGGACTCACTCCGCACCGCCGTCGCCGCAGGCCGGCTCACGTGCGCGCCGGCCACGATCGAACTCCTGCGCGCCCAGGCCCTGCCCAAGGGCGATGTGCTCACCGTGGCGAAGATCGCCGGCATCCAGGCCGCCAAGGCCACCGCCACGCTCATCCCGCTTTGCCATCCGCTCGCGCTCAGCCACGTCGACGTCGAATTCGCCGTGGAGCATGACGGCATCGTCATCCGCGCCACGACCAGGCTCACCGGCAAAACCGGCGTCGAGATGGAGGCACTGACCGCGGTCTCCGTCGCCGCGCTCACGATCTACGACATGTGCAAGGCCGTGGACAAGGGCATGTCGATCGGCGGCATCCGCGTCCTCGAAAAACACAAGCAATGAAAGTCGCCCGCGTGACCCTCAGCGACCGCGCGGCGGTCGGCGTCTATGCCGACGCGAGCGGCCCGGAAATCGAACGCGTCGCGCAGCAGTTTTTTTCCGAACCGCTGGAGTGGACGCGCGTGCTCCTCGCCGACGACCGCGCCGCCTTGGAGGCCGCACTGCGCCGCCTCGCCGACGAGGAACAGTGCCCGCTCATCCTCACCACCGGCGGCACCGGCCCGTCCGCCCGTGACATCACCCCCGAGGCCACCCGCGCCGTCCTCGAGAAGGAACTGCCCGGCTTTGGCGAGATCATGCGCCTGCGCAGCTATGAGAAGGTGAAGACCGCCATCCTTTCCCGCGCCACCGCGGGCGTGCGCGGCCGTTCGCTCATCATCAACCTGCCCGGCCGGCCCGCCGCCATCGGCGAGTGCCTGCCGCTCATCGTGCCCGCGATCGCCGAGGCGCTCGACCACATCGCCGGCTTCCGGCCGGCGCTGCATCCACCGCGCGGATAAATCACCCGCGACCCGACCGAGTTGTTCAAAAACATCCAGTTCAACCGCCAGGAACTCGCCGGGGCCTTCGGGGACATCGGCACTTCCCTGCCCATCATCGCCGCCATCTTGCTGGCGACCGACCTGCCCCCCGCCGGCGTGCTCGTGGCGTTCGGCCTCGCCCAGATCGCCACCGGTCTGCTCTACGGATTGCCCATGCCCGTGCAGCCGCTCAAGGCCATGGCCGTGGTCGTGATCGCCGGCCAGGCTCCGGGCAGTATGCTCCAGCTGGCCGGCCTCTTCATCGGCGTGTTGATGCTCGTGCTGGCCTCCACCGGAGCGCTCGACTGGCTGCGCCGCGTCATCCCGCTCTGCGTCGTGCGCGGCGTCCAGGCCGGCCTCGGACTCTCGCTCGCGCGCACCGCAACCAAGCTCGTGGCCCGCGAGGACAGTGTCTGGGGCTGGGCCGCCGCGCTGGGCGCCATCGTCGTGCTGGCCCTGTTGCGGAAAAACCGTCGGCTGCCCGGTGCCTTGCTGGTCATCGGCGCGGCCCTGCTCTGGGCCGCCGCGTATCGGATCGACTGGACTGCGGTAACGCATGGCATCGGCTTCGTCGCCCCACACGCGGCCGACTGGCCGTGGGAGCGGTGGCTGACCGCGTTGACCCTCCTCGTGCTGCCGCAGCTGCCGCTCTCGCTTTCCAACTCCCTCATCGCGACGCAGCAGACCGTGCGCGACCTGTTTCCGGGCCGGGCGTTCACGCTCCGCACCATCGGCCTGACCTACGCGGGGATCAACCTGATCGTGCCCTGGCTGGGCGGCATTCCGGTCTGCCACGGCTGCGGCGGTCTCGCGGGTTACTATGCGCTCGGCGCCCGCACCGGAGGCGCGGTCGTGATCTACGGCGCCTTGTGGGTCGTGGCCGGATTGTTCTTCAGCGGCGCGTTCGGCCAGCTGGTGCATGCCTTTCCCTCCTCGATCCTCGGCGCGGTGCTGCTGGTGGAGGCGACCGTGCTCGTGTTGCTGCTGCGCGACTTGCGCTCCTCCCGGGCCGCCCTCGGCCTCGCCGCCGGCGTGGCCTTGGTGTGCGTCTTCGCGCCCCAAGGCTACCTTACGGGCATCGCGGCGGGCCTCCTCGCCTATGGGGTGCTGCGGACGGGCGGCGTTCGTTTTTCGTTTGAGCCCACCTGATCTTGGCATCTGTTTGACTGACGCATGCCTTTCGACCGTTACAACCGCGACATAAACTACGTGCGCATCTCGCTCACCGATGCGTGCAACCTGCGTTGCGTCTATTGCATGCCCGAGCACATGACCTTCCGTCCCCGGGACGAGTTGTTGTCCGACGCCGAGCTGCGCCGGCTCATCACGCTCTTCGCCGCGGTCGGTTTTCGCAAAATCCGTTTCACCGGCGGCGAACCGACACTGCGCCCGTCGCTGGTCGACCTGGTCCGGCACGCGACGCAGACGCCTGGCATCGAGGCTGTCGGCCTCACCACCAACGGCGTGCTGCTCGACCAGCTGGCGCAACCGCTGCGCGATGCCGGACTCCAGACCGTCAACATTTCCATCGACAGCCTCGACGAGGAAAAATTCCGCCGGCTCACCCGCTGGGGCAGCCTGCGCGACGTGCAGGCCGGGGTCGCCGCTGCCGACCGTGCCGGCCTGCGCATCAAGCTCAACGCCGTCGTCTGCCGCGGCATCAACGACAGCCAGGACGTCGTCGAACTCGCCCGGATGACACTCAACCAGCCATGGCAGGTGCGCTTCATCGAGCAGATGCCATTCGGCAACAATTCCGATTTCCAGACGCGCGGCATGGTGAGCGAGGCCGAACTCATCGCTGTCCTGACCCGCGCCTACGGCCCGCTCGAGCTGGTGAACGAAGGCAAACTCGACGGCGAGGCCCGCCTCTACCGTCTGCCCGGCGGCCAGGGCGCGATCGGTTTCATCAGCCCCGTGTCCCAGCCCTTTTGCGCCGGCTGCAACCGCATGCGCCTGACCGCCGACGGCGTCCTGCGCCTCTGCCTGTTGCGCGACAACGAGGTCAACCTCCTCAATCTCCTGCGCGGCGGCGAGAGCGACGAGGCCATCACGGATTGCATCCGGCAGGCCGTGCAGGAGAAACCGTGGGGCCACGGCCTCGCCCAGCATCTCATCCCCGCCGCCCGCGGCATGTCCCAGATCGGCGGCTGACCTTTCCGTGCCCGACCGAACCCACCGGCTCCACGTCCGTTTCTTCGCCGTGCTGCGCGAACAGGCCGGCTGCTCAAGCCTGGAGCTGGATAGCGCCGCGCCCACGCCGGCCGCGCTCTATGCCGAGTTGCAGGCGAAACACCCGCTGACCTTCCCGGCCACGCTGCTGCGCGTGTCCGTCAACGAACGCTACGTCACCATGACCACGCCCCTGGCCGCCGGCGACCGCGTGGTGTTCATCCCGCCCGTGGCCGGAGGCTGAGCCATGTTTGAGCTCACCTCGACTCCGCTCGACTCCGCCGCGCTGCTCGCCCGGCTCGGCCGCCCCGACGCCGGCGCCCTCGTCGTCTTCGAGGGTCGCGTGCGCAATCACCATCTCGGCCGACCCGTCACGCACCTGGAATACGAGGCCTTCGACGAACTCGCGCTGGCCGAGGGCGCCGCGATCGTCGCCGAGGCCGAACGGCTTCATCCGGGCGCGCACGTGCTCTGCGTGCACCGCACCGGCACTCTGGCGATCGGTGAGATCGCCGTGTGGATCGGCGTGGCCTCCGCGCACCGGGCCGCCGCCTTTGCCGCCTGCCGGCACGTGATCGAGGATCTGAAGCGCCGGCTGCCGATTTGGAAAAAGGAACATCATCCCGACGGCGCCGCCGAGTGGGTCAATTGCACCACGGAGGCGAAGCCCGCGAGCGCGACCGCCGAATATTACGCCCGGCAGACCGCGTTGCCCGAGGTCGGGCCGGAGGGCCAGGCGCGCCTCGCTACCGCGCGCGTGCTGGTGGTCGGTGTCGGCGGACTGGGCTGTCCCGCGGCGCTCTATCTCGCCGGCGCGGGCGTCGGCCGGCTCGCGCTGGTCGATCCCGGCAAGATCGAGCTCTCCAATCTGCACCGGCAGATTCTTTTCACGCCCGCCGACATCGGCGCGCCCAAGGCGCTCGCCGCCGCCGCCCGGTTGCGGTTGCACAATCCGGCGATCGAGGTGCTGGCGCACGAAACCGCCTTCAACGCTAGCAACGCGCGCGCGCTGGTCGCCGGGTATGACATCGTCATCGACGGCACCGATAATTTCGCCACGCGTTTCCTCATCCACGATGCCTGCCGCGCCGCCGGACGGCCGCTGGTCTCGGCCGCCGTGCATCGGTTCGAGGGCGAACTCAATGTGTTCCTGCCCGGTCAGCCGGGCTGTCTGCATTGCCTGTGGCCGGGCCGGCCAAGCGCCGAACTCGACGCCGCGGGCAACTGCGCCGGCGGCCCCGTCTTCGCGCCCGTGGTCGGCATGCTGGGCATCATGCAGGCCGCCGAAACGCTCAAACTTCTCCTGGGTGTGCCGGGCATGGATTACCGCCAGACCCGGCTCGTCAATCTGCTCGATGGTTCCACGCTCGCCATCGAGCGCATCGCGCAACCGGCCTGTCCGGTCTGCGGCCAACCCGGCTCGAGCGGCCCGGAGCTGACGCCCGACTCATCGGGTGCGATTTTGTCCGACGAAGCATTCGCCGCCCTCGGCCCGGTTCGGACCGTCGCTCTCCTCGAAACCGGCGAAATCCCCCCCAGCGTATCCGCAAACGTCGAGACGGTGCCCGCAGGCGATCTGGCCCGCCTGCGCGAACTCGCGGCGACCGGTCCGCTCGTCCTCACTTGCCGCTCCGGCGTGCGCAGTGCGGCGCTGGCGCGGCTGTTGCGCGCCGAGGGACTCACCACGGTTTACGCCCGCGCGCGCTGACCGCCCATGCAGGAAATCGCCCAGATTCTCCAAGCGCTCGCCGCCGCCCCGGGAAAATCCGCGGTGCTGGCCACGTTGGTGCAGGTCGAAGGCTCCTCCTACCGGCGGCCCGGCGCGCGCCTGCTCCTCCTCGCCGACGGCACGCGGCTCGGCTCCATCAGCGGCGGCTGCCTCGAGGAGGACGTCATGCTACGGGCCCGGCGGGTGCTCGACGCGGGCCGGCCCGAACTGGCGACTTATGACACCACGGCGGAAAACGATCTCGCCTGGGGCGTCGGCCTGGGTTGCCAGGGCGTCGTGCACATTCTCATCGAACCCCTGGCTGCGACTCCGCCGCGCTGGGTGGGTGTTCTCGCTGAAAACCTGCGCGTCCGCCGCTCCACCGAGTTGGCGATCATCTATCGCAACGCCGACGGAAATCCGGACCGCACCTGTCTGGCCAGCGAACTCCCCGAAGGTTCCGCCGGCGCGGCGGTTTTTCGTGAAACGGTCACCCCGCCGCCGCCGCTCATCATCTTCGGCGCGGGCGACGACGCCCAGCCGCTGGTGCGCATGGCGAAGGAAACGGACTGGCATGTGACGGTCGCCGACAGCCGGCCGGCCTATGCCACCGCCGCCCGGTTTCCGCAGGCCGACGTGATCGTGGCCGCCCCGCAAACCGATGAACGCCTCGCGGCCGACGACCGGACCTTTGTGGTGATCATGACGCATCGCTACGCGGAGGATCTGCGGATCCTGCGTGCGTTGTTGCCCCGGCCGCCGGCTTACCTCGGCGTGCTCGGTCCGCGCAAACGGACAGACCGGCTGCTGGCCCAACTGCAGTCCGAGGGCCTGGCCGTCGGGCCGGCCCTGCGCGACCGTCTGCATGCGCCGGTCGGACTCGACCTCGGCGGGGACACGCCGGCCACCGTCGCGCTGGCCATTCTCGCGGAAATGCACCGCCGGCTGACCGGCCGCACGGCGCTCCCGCTGCGCGACCGACCGGGACCGATCCATGCCTGAACCGTTCCGCTGCGCCCTGCTGTTGCTCGCCGCCGGCGCCTCCCGGCGCATGGGCCGGCCCAAACAATTGTTGCCCGTCGCCGGCCGGCCGTTGCTCCGCCATGTGACCGAACGGCTGCTCGCGGCGCCGGTCTCGCCGGTCGTCGTCGTGCTCGGAGCACAGGCGGCGGACATCGCGCCCTGTCTCGAAGGCCTTCCGGTGCAAGTGGCGATCAACGAAAACTGGAACGAAGGCATGGGCTCGTCCGTGCGCGCCGGCCTGCAGGCGTTGGCCCCTGCCGCCGTCGACGCCGTGATCATCGCGCTCGCGGACCAACCGGACTGTTCCGCCGGCCAACTGACGGCACTCATCGCGGCCCAGCGGAAAACCGGGCGGCCCATCGTCGCCTCCGCCAACGGCGACACGCGGTCCCCACCGGTTTTGTTCACCGCGCCCTGGTTTCCCCAGTTGCTCGAACTCCAAGGCGACACGGGCGCCCGTCAGCTTTTGCAGGAAAATCGGGAGTCGGTGGCCGTCGTGCCGCTCGACAAGGCGACCGACCTCGACACACCCGCCGATTACGATCGCTACCTGCGACCGCCGGAGCGGACCGACCGTTGATTCAACGAAAAATCCGGTAGAACAGGTAGCCGTAACTCTCGCGCAGCGCTGTCTCGGTATCGTTCAAGGCGTCGGCTTTGGGCAGAAAATCCAGCAGCGTGAGCAGTCGGGTGCGATCCCGGCGGAAATCGACCGGGAACAGGACGCAGTCCACGCCTGCCTTTTTAAACAACCATACCGCGCGCGGCATATGCCAGCCGCTCGTGACAAGAATGACGCGCCGCCAGTGGCGCTCGCGCATCAGGTCCGCCACGGCACGGGCTTCGTCGGCCGTGTTGCCGACCTCGCGGGAGATGATGATTCTTTCGGCCGGCACGCCGCGAAAGATCGCCTGCGCCCGCGAATCCTCGCCCTCGACCTTCACCCGTCCCTCCCACGGGATGCGTCCGCCCGTGAAGACCAGCCAAGGCGCCTTGCCGTCCTGCGCCAGCCGGATGCCGGCTTCGAGCCGCTCGCCCGATTCGGAGAGGTTCGGCAGCATGCCCGGCGCCACCTGCGGTCCGAAAATCCCGCCCAGCACCACAATCGCGTCCGCCGGCCCGACCTGCGCCACCGGCACGACCGGATAACGCGACTCCAGCCAGCCGATCAGCCGGTTGCTGACAAAAGGAATACTGCTGAGGTAGAGAAACGCGATGGCGGCGACGACCGGCCAGCGCTGCTTCCGCCACAAAGCCAGCAGCAAAAGCAGCAGCACCAGACCCAGCGGCAGCACAAAGACCGGCAGCAGTTTGTTCAGGAAGAGCATGATTTCAGCGCGGGCGGGGAACCTTCAACTTACCCCGGATGAGCGCGAGCTTTTGCGCACGCGTCAACTGCTTCAGCTGATACTCGCGTTGCAGGGCGCGGGTCAGGCTCATCGGCCCCTCCTGGTAGACCACGCGGACCGGCCGGCGCGGCTTGGTGTATTTGGCGCCCTTGCCGGCATTGTGGGTGGCGAGCCGCTGGCCGACGTCCTTCGCCGTGCCGATGTAGAGCGTCCGGTCGGCACACCGGAGAATGTAGAGGTAGGCGCGCTTCGCAGGCATCGAGGCGGCGGAGTGTGCGCGAATCGCCATCACGAGTGAAGCGAATCCGCATCAGATCCAACACAAAGAACCTCATTTCTCGGCACCCCGATCTTGTTCCGCTCCGGGCGACTCGCGACGTCGTTTTGCTCCGCCCAACCTCGATCGCCATGCCCCTTCCCGTCCCTGTCATATGACTGGTTTCGTTTTGGGCGCCCGCACCGGTTCTCCCGCAGGAATCCTAACTCAAATCACCGACAAGGATTCTCAGCTGCCCGCCCTTGTTCATCCTCATCGGAACCAGCACAATCGACACTCCCGTCCCTGCATCCCTCCATCCGTTTTCTACCCATGTCTACCTACGGCTACTTTGACGACCCGTCCCGCGAATTTGTCATCACGCGCCCGGACACTCCGCTGCCCTGGCTGAACTACCTCGGCCAGGACGAATACTTCGGCATGGTCACCCAGACCTCCGGCGGCTATTCCTTCTGGAAGGACGCCAAGCTGCGCCGCCTCACCCGCTATCGGTATAACAACAACCCGATGGATAACGACGGCCGCTTCCTCTACGTGAAGCAGGGCAAGTCGGTCTGGAATCCCGGCTGGAAACCCACCCGCGCGAAACTCGACGCCTTCGAGTGCCGCCACGGCCTCGGCTACACCCGGATCACCGGCCGCAAGGACGGCATCGAGGTCGAGCAGTTGATGTTCGTTCCCCCCGGCGAGAACCTCGAAATCTGGAAGGTCACCGTCCGCAACAAGTCGCGGAAGCCGCAGAAGCTCTCCCTCTTCTCCTATGTCGAGTTCTGCCTGTTCGAGGCGCTGAACGACATGACGAACTACCAGCGCACCTACTCGATCGGCGAGGTCGAGATCGAGGGCAGCGCCATCTACCACAAGACCGAATATCGCGAGCGCCGGAACCACTACACGCTTTTCGGCTGCACGCGCAAAATCGACGGTTACGACACCGCCCGCGACGCCTTCGTCGGCGTCCACAACTCCCTCGGCGACCCGCAAGCCGTCCTCGCCGGCAAGTGCACCAACTCTCACGCCTACGGCTGGAATCCCATCGGGGCGCACCAGGTCAACCTCTCGCTGAAACCCGGCGCCGAGGAGACCTTCGCCTACGTCCTCGCCTACGTCGAGCAGGGCGACCTGCCGAAGTTCGACGCGCCGTTCGTGATGAACAAAACGAAGGGCCGCGAAATCCTGGAAAAGTTCTCCGACCTCGCGCGCGTCGACGCCGCCTTCGCCTCCGTGCAGCAGCGTTGGGCGGACCTGCTCTCGATCTACCAGGCCTCGAAGGTGCCCAACGCCCACCTCGCCCGCATGGTCAACACCTGGAACCAGGCGCAGTGCATGGCGACGTTCAACCTCTCGCGCTCCGCCTCCGGCTACGAAACCGGCATCGGCCGCGGCATGGGCTACCGCGACTCGAACCAGGACATCCTCGGCTTCGTCCACCTCCTACCCGCGCGCGCCCGCCAGCGCATCCTCGACATCGCGTCGACGCAGCTCACCGACGGCACCTGCTTCCACCAATACCAGCCACTCACCAAGAAGGGCAACGCCGACATCGGCGGCGGCTTCAACGACGACCCGCTCTGGCTCATCCTCTCGACCTGCGCCTACATCCGCGAGACCGGTGACACCACGATCCTCGACGAGCCCTGCGGCTACGCCGACAAGCCCGGCTCGAAGGACTCGCTGCTCCACCACATCGAGACCTCGATCACCTACACGCTCAACAATCGCGGACCGCACGGACTCCCGTTGATCGGCCATGCCGACTGGAACGACTGCCTCAACCTGAACTGCTTCTCAAAGGAGCCCAACGAGTCCTTCCAGTGCGTCGGCGACATCGCCGGCTCGAAGGCCGAGTCCGTCATGATCGCCGGCCTCTTCCTTTATGCCGCCCGCGACCTCGTCGGCCTTTACCAGTCCATGGACCGCGCCGGCGACGCCGGTCGCATCCAGGGCCATTACGACGACATGCTCAAGACGGTGGAGGAGCAGGCGTGGGACGGGTCGTGGTATACCCGCGCCTTCGACGCGCAAGGAAACCCGGTCGGCTCGAAGACCTGCAAGGAGGGCAAGATCTTCATCGAGAGCCAAGCGTGGTGCGTCCTCGGCGGCGCCGGCCTGACCAACGGCCGCGCCAAGAAAGCCCTCCAGGCAGTCGATAAATATCTCTACACGCCGGAGCACGGCTGCGCGCTCCAGTATCCGCCCTATTCCGAATACCATCTCGAGCTGGGCGAGGTCTCGAGCTATCCGCCGGGCTACAAGGAGAACGCCGGTGTGTTCTCCCACAACAACACCTGGATTCACATCGGCTGGACGATGTTCGGCGAGGGTGAAAAGGCCCTCGAGTATTACCTGAGCATCTGCCCGTCGGCGAAGAAGGATCACGACAAGTATCGCTCCGAGCCCTACGTCTACGCCCAGATGACGGCCTCGCAGTTCTCGCCCACTCCGGGCGAGGGCAAGAACTCCTGGCTGACCGGCACCGGCGCCTGGTCGTTCGTCGTCGCCAGCCAGTCGATCCTCGGCGTCCAACCGGATTACCACGGCCTGCGCATCGATCCCTGCATCCCGAAAAAGTGGCCGGGGTTCACCGTGCAGCGCAAGTTCCGCGGCGTCACCTACACGATCGCGGTCAAGAATCCGAAGGGAAAGTCGAAGGGCGTGAAGTCCCTCGTCGTCGACGGCCAGAAGCTCGCCGGCAACGTGATCCCGCTCCCCACCGACGGCCGCACCGCCGTCACGGTCGAGGTCACGCTCGGCGCCTGATATTCCTTACTCGGCCGCCGGAAGCGAAGGCCCGCTCTTCGCCCCGGCGCCGTCACACCCCCAGACGACCCATGAACTTTGGCCATTTTGATGACGCCGCCCGCGAGTATGTGATCACCCGCCCGGACACTCCCCGCGCGTGGTCCAATTATCTCGGCTCCCGCCGCTATGGCGCGATCATCACGAACAACGCGGGCGGTTACAGCTTCACCCACTCGCCCGCGTCGGGGCGATTTCTGCGCCACCGCTACAACTCCGTGCCGATGGACATGCCGGGCCGGCAGTTTTATCTCCGCGATCGGACGAGCGGCGATTTCTGGTCCGCCGCGTGGCAACCCGTGGGCAAGCCGCTCGCCGAATACCAAACCACCACCCGCTTCGGCCTCGGTTACGCGGTGATCGAGAGCGAATATCGCGGCATCCGGACCGAGGCGACCTACTTCGTCCCGCTCGACCGGGACTTCGAATACTGGTGCCTCAAGGTCACGAACACCGGTCCTGCGCCGCGCACGCTCAGCGTGTTTTCCTTCTGCGAATTCACCACCGAGTGGAGCCTCGGGCAGGACACGCTCAACCTCCAATACACCCAATACATCTCCGACGCCACCTGGCAGGACGGCCTCATCCAGGCGTCGTCGTGCCGGCGACTCCCGGAGGACAAGGCCAACTTCGCCAACGGCGACCAATCGCGTTGGTGGTGGATGGCCCAGGTCGGCGGCACCATCGCCGGCTATGATTGCGATCGGGAGAAATTCCTCGGCGTCTACCGCAGCTTCGACCGCCCCGAGGCCGTCGAGCGCGGCGCCTGCGGCGACAGCGAACATTTTTCCGACAACGGCTGCGGCGCGATCCAGAGCGATCTCACCCTCGCCCCGGGCGAGACCGCCGAGGTCATCGTGCTCCTGGGCATCGGCAAAACGCCGGTGGCCAAACGCACCCGGGCTAAATTCGGCCACAGCGCCGCCGTCGACCGCGAACTGGCGAAACTGAAAGAACACTGGCACGGCCTGCTCGACACGATGCAGGTGCAGACGCCCGACGCCGACTTCGACCACATGACCAACGTCTGGGGCGCCTACAACGCGCTGATGACATTCGAGTGGTCGCGCTCCTGCTCGCTCGTCTATACCGGCGAGCACCGCGACGGCTTTGGCTTCCGCGACACCGTGCAGGATTTTCTCGGCGTCACCGGCATGATGCCCGCCGCGGTGCGCGAACGGATGATCCTCATGCTCTCCGGCCAGGATTCGACCGGCGGTGCCCAGCCGGAAATCCGGCCTTGGGCGCACCGCCCGGGCAAAATGAAGCCCACCCCGCCGAGCCACTACCGCAGCGACGACTGCCAGTGGTTTTTCAATTCCGTGCCCGCCTACGTCGCGGAAACCGGCGATGTCGCCTTCTACGATCTGGTCGTCCCCTACGCCGACAAGGGCAAGGCGACCGTGTTCGGTCACCTCCGCCGCGCGCTGGAATTCAATCTCGAGCGCACCGGCAAGCACGGACTGCCCTGCGGCCTCCTCGCCGACTGGAACGACTGTCTCAAGCTCGGCTACAAGGGCGAGTCGGTCTTCGTCACCTTCCAACTCCGCCTCGGACTCAAGACCTATGCCGAGATCGCCACGCAACTCGGCCGACCGAAGGAAGCCAAGTGGTCGCTCGCCGAACTCACCAAGCTCGACCGGAAGATCGCCAAAACCTGCTGGGACGGCAAATGGTTCATCTGGGCGATCAGCGAGGATGGCGTCGTCTTCGGCACCAAAAAGGCGAAGGAAGGGCAGATCTACCTCAACACCCAGTGCTGGGCGATTCTCTCCGGCGCCGCCACACCCGAGCAGACCGACAAATCCCTCGCTGCCGTGAAGTCGAAGCTCGCGTCCGACTACGGCCTCGCGCTCTGCAATCCGCCGTTCGACAAGACACCCGTGAAGGTCATGCGCGCCGTGCTCTTCAACCCCGGCAACAAAGAAAACGGCGGCATCTTCTCGCACACGCAGAGCTGGGCCGTGCTCGCCGAGATCGCCCGCGGCAACGGCGACCAGGCCTATGCCTACTACCGCTCGTTCATGCCTTCCGCCCAGAATGACCAGGCTGAGGTGCGCGAGATCGAGCCTTACGTGCATTGCCAGAGCACGCACGCGCCCGCCTCGAAAAAATACGGCAAATCCCGCGTTCCGTGGCTCTCCGGCACCGCGTCGTGGTCGCACTACACGGCGACGAACTACATCCTCGGCATCCGCCCGGAAATCGACGGCCTGCGCATTGATCCCTGCATCCCGAAGGCGTGGCCGGGCTTCACCGCGAAGCGCGTGTTCCGCGGGAAAACCCTGCACATCGAGGTGAAGAATCCGTCGGGCGTCTGCCGCGACGTAAAATCGCTCACCATCGATGGCCGGCCGATCGCGGGCAACCTGATCCCCGCCGCCCAACTCAGGAACGGCGCCAAAATCGTCGCCGAACTCGGCTGACCCACCAACCTACGTCCGCCATGTCCGACGTCTATTGCTTCGGCCACGTCAGCACCGGACATATCCTGCGCTTGAAGGGCCGCTACCCGGCCCCCGACGGCTACGCCGAAATCGCCGAGACGCTCGACAATCATGCCGGCGAAGCGACCGGCAGCGCCCTCGTCCTCGCTGCACTCGGCGCGACGGTCACGCTCGAGGGCAACTGGATTGGCGACACGCCCGCCTGCCGCCGCACGCTCGAATTCCTGCGTTCGCGCGGCATCGACTGCTCGGGGCTGGTTGTGAAACCCGGTTATCAGGGCGTAAACGAAATCGTGATTTCCGACGGCGGCACGCGCACCGTCTTCGGCCGCTACATCGATCTGCTGTTCACCACCCCGCAGTGGGAGACGCCCGATGTCGAACGCATCCGCGCCGCGCGGGTCGTGTGCGTCGATCCATCCTTCGGCGAAGCGACCCTTCTCGTCGCGCGCACTGCCAAAGCCGCCAGCAAGCCGCTCGTCACCAGCGACGCTCGCGCTGACTCCCCGCTGGCCGCGCTCGCTGACGTGATCGTGATCTCGAACGAGTTCCTTCACCGCGAGTATCCCGCCGCCGTCCCGCTCGGACCGGCCCGCGATCGGCTCTTCACCGAGTATCTCGCACGCTGTCCGGGGTTCGTTGTCTTCACCAACGGCTCGGCCTCCATCTGGTTCGCCCGTTCCGGCGAAACGGTTCGCCATGAGCTGCCGCCCTTCCCCGTCGAGGTCGTCGACAGCGCCGGCGCCGGCGACAGTTTTCGCGGCGGCTTGATCCACGGCCTGCTGCGCGACTGGTCGGGCGAGGACTCGGTCCGCTTCGCCGGCGCGGTCGCCGCACTGATCTGCACCACCGCTCCGGGTTGTGTTCACCCGCCGACCCTCGACCAGGTCAAATCCTTCCTCGCCACTCGTGGCGCCCCGCCTTTTCCCTCCTGACTCCTCCCTCTTATGCAATACGGTCATTTCGACGACAAAGCCCGCGAATACGTCATCACGCGCCCGGACACTCCGCGTCCGTGGAGCAACTACCTGGGTTCGCTGGACTACGGCGCCATCATCACCAACAACGCCGGCGGCTACTCTTTCTACAAGAGCGCGCTCTCGAGCCGCTTTCTCCGCCTGCGCTCCAACTCGGTGCCGATGGACCAGCCTGGACGCTATTTTTATCTGCGCGACCAGGAAAGCGGCGACTACTGGTCGTCCTCGTGGCAGCCGGTGGGAAAACCACTCTCCAAATACAAGAGCACCTGCCGCCACGGCACCGCCTACACGATCATCACCTCGCGCTACTCTTCGATCGAAACCGAGACGACCTACTTCGTCCCGCTCGGCCAGGCCTTCGAATACTGGCGCCTCAAGGTCACCAACAAATCGAAAAAGCCGCGCACCCTTTCGCTCTTCACCTACTGCGAGATGGCCAGCCCGTGGCACATGCCGAACGACCTGACGAACCTCCAGTATTCGCAGTTCATCACGAAGGCCACGGTCGCGCAGGACATGCTCGGCATGGCCGTGCACCCGTATTACCCCTACGATCCGAAGGACCTGATGGGCTGCCACCGCCTGTGGATGACGCTCGTCGGCGCGCCGCTCGCCGGTTACGAAACCGTCCGCGAGAATTTCCTCGGCTCGGTCTATCACACCTACGCCAACCCGCAGGCCGTGATCGACGGCAAGTGTTCCAACTTCCTCGCCGAGGGTGGCAACGCCATCGGCACGCTCCAGGTCGAGCTCACGCTCCAGCCCGGTGAGACGCGCGAGCTGATCGGCATGCTCGGCCTCGGCACGCCCGAGTCGCACGGCTACGCGGCCCGCACCGAGTTCGGCACGCCCGAACGCTGCGAGGCGGAACTCAAGAAACTCGCCGCCCACTGGCACGAGCTGCTCGGCGCCGTGAAAGTGAAGACGCCCGACGCCGAATTCGACTCGATGGCCAACGTCTGGGGCGCCTACAACGCGCTCATCACCTACACGTGGTCGCGCCATGCCTCGCTCATCTACAACGGCGAACGCGACGGCCTCGGCTTCCGCGACACCGTGCAGGATTTCCTCGGCGCCATGCCGATGCTCAAGGACCAGATTCGCGAGCGGCTAGAACTCATGCTGACCGGTCAGGTCGCCAACGGCGGCGCCATGCCCGTCGTCGCACCCTTCAGCCACACGCCCGGCAAGATGCCGCCGCCCAAGCGCGAGGAATTCCGCTCCGACGACTGCCAGTGGTTCTTCAACGCCGTTCCCGACTACGTCGCGGAAACCGGCGACATCGATTTCTACCGAAAAATTCTGCCCTACGCCGACCAGGGCGAAGCCACCGTGCTCGGCCACCTCCGCCGCGCGCTGGAATTCAACCTCGAACGTTCCGGCAAAAACGGCCTGCCCTGCGGCCTCCATGCCGATTGGAACGACTGCGTGAAGATGGGCTACGACGGCGAGTCCGTCATGGTCGCCTTCCAGGTCCGGCTCGGCCTCGACACCTACGCCAAGATCGCCGACCGGCTCGCGCTGCCCGACGAAGCCGCCTGGGCCCGCGCCGAGCTGGTCAAGCTCGAGGCGAACATCCAAAAAGCCGCGTGGGACGGCGAATGGTTCCTCTGGGCGATCGGCCCCGACGGCCATCGCTACGGCGCCCGCACCGAGGCCGAGGGCCGCATCTACATCAACACCCAAGTCTGGGCCGTCATGTCCGGCGCCGCCACCCCCGAACAGGCCCGCAGCGCGATGGCCGCGCTCAAGCGCGAACTCGCGACGCCCTACGGCGTCACGCTCAGCGCGCCGCCGTTCACGAAAACGCCGCCGACCGTCATGGGCGGCGTGATCTTCAATCACGGCGTGAAGGAAAACGGCGGCATCTTCTGCCACACGCAAAGCTGGGCCGTCATCGCCGAGTGCCTTCTCGGCAACGGCGACCAAGCCTACGAATATTACCGCGCGTTCATGCCCGCCGCCTACAACACCCGCGCCGAGCTCCGCGAGATCGAGCCCTACGTCCACTGCCAGACGACCTACGCGACCTGCAACCGCAACGCCGGCAAGTCCCGCGTGCCATGGCTCTCCGGCACCGCGTCGTGGAGCCACCACACGGCGCTGCAATGGATCCTGGGCGTCCGCCCCGAACTCGACGGATTGCGCATCGACCCGTGCATTCCGAAGCACTGGCCGGGATTCACCATGACGCGCAGCTTCCGCGGCAAAACGCTGAGGATCGAGGTGCAGAACCCCGCCGGCGTCTGCCGCGGCATAAAAACCCTGACCGTCGACGGTCAGCCGGTGGCGGGCGACATCGTCCCGTTGGCCCGGCTGCGCGAGGGTTCGCGCATCGTGGCCATCCTCGGATAAGCGAATTCCAGCCAGCCCGCGCCCAACCCGGGCGCGGCGTTGGCTCAATTTTTGGACAAAGGATCTCCTTAGCACGCCCACCGGCGCGTGCTAGTATCCTGCACTTCGCCCCAAGGACAGTTCCCAGTCCCACCCCATCCCATGTCGATCACCCCAGTTCGCTTCTATGGCGGCGCCACCGGGTTTCGCCGCCCCATTGGTTTGCCGCCGGTCCCCCTCGCTCCGACTCACATCCCTGCCATGAAAAAGATCCTTCCCCTTCTCCTCGCGCTGGCCGTCACGGCCCACGCCCAAAAATTCGAGGGCCTCGCCCAAACTCCGCCCATGGGCTGGAACAGTTGGAACACCTTTGCCGCGAACATCAATGAGGCCCTCATCAAGGAAACCGCCGACGCCATGATCGCCAACGGCATGCGCGACGCCGGCTACACCTACATCGTGATCGACGATTGCTGGGAGAGCAAAGAGCGCGATGCCCAGGGCAACCTCGTGCCCGATCCACAGAAATTTCCCCACGGCTTGAAGGCCGTCGGCGATTACCTCCACTCCAAGGGTTTCAAATTCGGCATCCACAGCTGCGCCGGCACGAAGACCTGCGCCGGCTTCCCCGGCGGCCGCGGCCATGAATATCAGGACGCCCTCTCCTACGCGTCATGGGGCATCGATTTCCTGAAATACGACTGGTGCGAACACGGCACCGCCGACGCCCGTGAAACCTACAAGACCATGCGCGACGCCCTCCGCGCCGCCGGCCGTCCGGTTCTCTTCAGCCTCTGCGAATGGGGCCAGAACAAGCCTTGGGAATGGGCCGCCGATGTCGGCCACATGTGGCGCACGACGGGCGACATCTATGATTCCTACGACGGCCGCAAAGGCTGGGAGAACGGCTGGAAGCGCATCCTCGACCTGCAATATTCGCTCGTCGACAGCAACGGTCCCGACGGCATCGGCAAGTATGCGGGCCCCGGCCATTGGAACGATCCCGACATGCTCGAAGTCGGCAACGAGGGCCTGACTTTCGCGGAATCGCGCGCCCACTTCAGCCTGTGGTGCATGATCGCCGCCCCGCTCATCGCCGGCAACGACGTGCGGCACATGAAGCCCGAATATCAGGCGATGATGACCGACAAGGAAGTCCTCGCCATCGACCAGGATGCGCTCGGCAAACAGGGCTTCCGGGCGCTGGCCGAGCCCGCGAACAACATCGAGATCTGGGTCAAGGAACTCAGCCACGGCGACTGGGCCGTGTGCGCGCTCAACACGAGCATGACCGCCGCCGACCTCACCGTGCACTGGGACCGGCTCTGGACTATTCAGGGGAAATTCCAGGTGCGCGATGTTTGGGCGAAGAAAGCCGCCGGCGACAACTCCCAGCCTTTCACGGCACGCGTCGACTCGCACGATGTCCTGCTCTTCCGCCTGACCCCGGTAAAATAGCAATCCAACGATAGCGTCATCCCCGTTCTCATTCCCATGAAGCTCAAGATCTCCGCTCCCGCCCTCCCCAACATTCCTTGGCAGCCCCGTCCCGCCGGCAACAGCGACCTGCTCTGGCGCTACGACGCCAACCCCGTCATCGGCCGCCGCCCGCTTCCGCATGTCACCGGCATCTACAACAGCGCCGTCGTGCCGTGGCAGGGCGGTTTCATCGGCGTGTTCCGCACCGAGGGCATGGACCGCGTGCCGCACCTCCACGTCGGCCGCAGCCCCGACGGCTACAAGTTCACCTTCGAGCCCAAACCGATCGACTTTCAGGGCGATCCCGACGTGATCCGCCACGAATACGCCTACGACCCGCGCGTCACGCTCGTCGACGGCGTGCACTACATCACCTGGTGCAACGGCTACCACGGCCCGACCATCGGCATCGCGAAGACGACCGACTTCGTGCACTTCGAACAGATCGAGAACGCCTTCCTGCCCTACAACCGCAACGGCGTGCTCTTCCCCCGGAAGGTCAACGGCAAGTATCTCATGCTCAGTCGGCCGTCCGACACCGGCCACACGCCCTTCGGCGACATCTTCACCAGCGAGAGCCCCGACATGGTTTACTGGGGCAAACACCGTCACGTCATGGGCCGCGGCTGGCCCTGGTTCCAAGGCACCAAGATCGGCGCCGGTCCCTCGCCCATCGAGACGAGCGAAGGCTGGCTGCTCATCTATCACGCCGTCACCGGCACCTGCAACGGCTTCGTCTACTCCATCAGCGCGATGGTGCTCGATCTCGAACAACCGTGGAAGGTCATCGCCTCGGCCAAGGAAGCCCTGCTCTGCCCGGAAGCCCCCTACGAACTCAGCGGCTTCGTCCCCGGCGTGTGCTTCCCCGTCGGCTGCCTCTGCGACAGCGCCACCGGCCGCCTGGCGATTTACTACGGCGCCGCCGACACCGTCTCCGCCGTGTGCTTCGGCCACGCCGAGGAAATCGTCCGGTTCGTGTTGGACAACCCGCTCAAGAAGTAAGCCCTCTCTACCGGGCCGCTTCATGCGTTCCCTCACCCTCGTCTCCGCATCCTGGCAATTCCGCGACGCCACCCGCAAGTCGGCCTGGCGTTCCGCGGTCGTGCCCGGTTGCGTGCACACGGATCTGCGCCGGCACAAACTGATTCCCGATCCGTTCTGGAGCACCAACGAACTCGGCCTGCAATGGATCGAGGAAACGGATTGGGAATACCGCACCAGCTTCACCGTTCCCGCCAGCCTCCTCGCCGACGAACACGTCGAACTCGTGGCCGACGGGCTCGACACCGTCGCCACCGTGCGGCTGAACGGCCACGAGCTCGCCCGCACCGACAACATGTTCACCGGCTGGCGCTGGGAGGTGAAGCCGCTGCTGCGCGCCGGGACCAACGAACTGACCGTCCTTTTCGGCAGCGCGATGGATTACATCCGCCGCCACCGGCAGGAACACCAGCCGCGCGAATTCAACGATCCCGTCGGCCGCAGCCAGGTGCTCCGCAAGCAGCAATGC
>Ga0066487_100156_pt1 | contig 22696 bp, 21 predicted proteins | sample LakWasM129_HOW14_2_FD_59588 | JGI IMG/M metagenome (GOLD analysis project Ga0066487, IMG submission 59588) | Freshwater sediment methanotrophic microbial communities from Lake Washington under simulated oxygen tension - Sediment Metagenome 129_HOW14 | ecosystem: Environmental > Aquatic >... | reverse complement strand
GACCGAAAGCTGGGATTGCAGCACCGCCTGCGCCTCCGCCTCACGCTTAAATAGCACGAGTCCCGCCGCGTAGGTCTGGGTGTGGAAATAACCCTGTCGGGTGCCCTGCCATCGCTCCATGTTTCCCTTGGCGGTGGCCAGATCCGCCTCATTCGTCTGACCGAATTTCAATCGCGCTTGCTCCTGCCCCAGCATGAAACGCGCTCGCTGCAACTCCGACACCGCGACCTTGGTCGCCTGGGTATAAAGCTCATTCGCCGAAGAAATGTTCCCCTCGGCCTCCGCCACGAGCGCCTGCAGGAAAAACCACCAGCCCTTGTCGGCGGGCCCCAGATCCTCCGCCTTGCCCGCGGCCAGCGCGGCCTTGGCCTGCGGTATCCGGCGGGCATTGGCCGCCAGCAATCCCGTGCGCAACTGATACGCCGCCGTGTGCGGCCCATCATAGCCGCTCAGGACTTTTTCGGCCTCCGCCTGGTCGCCGTTGTCCATCAGCGCGGTGACCAGCGCGAGGGTGACGCGCTGCCGTGCCTCCGGCAGCAGGACGGAGGCGCGCAGAATCTCGCGATAAATTTCCGCCGCCGTGGCGGGGAATCCCGCCTGCAGGGCGCCGTTGGCCCGGCCCTCGGCCACGATCCAGCCACCCGGCACGGTCGCCGCCGTGGCCGATGCATCCGTCAACGGACTCGGACCCGCCGGCTGCGCATCGAGCCGGCCGGCCGCGAGCAACAGGGGGATTAAAAAAAGGCGCGCACACTTCATCATGGACCACGGCATCGTGCCAGCGGTGCCGGTGGCTGGCAAGCGCCGCCTTGCCGCTGCCGCGGGTTGAAAATTGCCCGGGCCGTGTAACCGGAAATTTCTCGCGCCTCCTCCTCTCCGGGGACAACCTGCCCCTAATTTAGTTCAACCAACTCCCCTCATATGAGTGCTGTCCTGATCGTCCTCGGTGTCCTCCTCGTCTTCGTTGTCGTGCTCGGCCTCTGGGTCGCCGGCAATTACAACTCCCTTGTCACGCTGCGCAACCGCTTCAAGAACGCCTTCGCTCAGATCGACGTCCAGCTGAAGCGCCGCTACGACCTCATCCCCAACCTCGTCGAGGTGGCCAAGGGCTATCTCAAGCACGAACGCGAGACGCTCGAGGCCGTCATCGCCGCCCGCAACACCGCCTACGCCGCCTCCAAGGCTGCCGCCGCCAACCCCGCCGATGCCGCCGCGATGAAGAGCCTCCTCGGCGCCGAGTCCGGCCTCGCCGGCGCCATGTCGCGCCTGATGGTCGTCGCCGAGCAATACCCCGACCTCAAGGCCAACCAGAACATGATGCAGCTCACCGAGGAGATGACCTCCACGGAGAACAAGATCTCGTTCGCCCGCCAAGCCTACAACGACTCCGTCATGGTCTACAACACCACCCGCGAGTCGTTCCCGACGAACCTCATCGCCGGCATGTTCAACTTCGCCGAAGCCCAGCTCTTCCAGATCGAAAATGTCGCCGAGCGCGAAGCCCCGAAGGTGAAGTTCACCTGAAGCTCCCCCGCACAATCACAAAAGGAAAGCCATGGAAACGACCTCCTCCTCGCTCCCGCCCCAGACGCCCCGCGGCAACGATAAGATCTGGAGCATCCTGAGCCATCTCTCCGCCCTCATCGGCGTGGGCCTGATTCTGCCGCTCGTTGTCTATCTGGCGATGAAGGGCGATTCCGAATACGTCGCCAACAACGCAAGGGAGGCGCTCAACTTCCACCTCTCGCTCCTCATCTACGGCCTCTGCTGTATTCCGCTGATCTTTGTCGTGATCGGCATACCATTGCTCGTTCTGATCGGCCTCGCCTCCCTTGTCCTCGCGATTGTCGCGGCCATCAAGGCCTCCGATGGCGGCTGCTACCACTACCCGCTGACCATCCGGCTCGTGTCCTGAGCCCCGCCGCCGTGCCGTGCGGCGCCGTCTTCCCCTTATGCAAAACACCACCGCCTTCACCCTCACCGGCCAGCGCATCACCAAGGAACTCGGCACCGTGCGGGGCGTGGTCGTGCGCTCCCGCTCCGTCATCGGCAGCATCGGCGCGGGCCTGCAGACCATTTTCGGCGGCGACATCACGCTCTACACCGAACTTTGCGAACACGCCCGCCGGGACGCCTATGAGCGGATGTGCGCGCACGCCACCGCGCTCGGCGCCAACGCCATCGTCGGACTCCGCTACGACGCAACGGAAGTCATCGGCGGCGTGACCGAGGTGCTCTGCTACGGCACCGCCGTGATCGTCGAACCGGCCTGAGCGCCGGTCCCGGTCCGCCGATCCATGGACTTCTTCGAGGCACAGGAACGGGCTCGGAAACGGACCAACCGGCTCGTGGTCCTGTTTGTCTTCGCCGTGCTCGGCACCATCGCTGCGAGCTACGCCGCTGCGATGATCCTGGTGAAAAACCTTGAGGGCAACAGCCACCGTTCCTCCCGCTACTACTCCTACGATGAAACCCCCGCGGTCGCAACCGGCTGGTGGGATCCACGGGTCTTTACCGGCGTCGCGCTCGGCACGCTGGCCATCGTCGGCATTGCCTCTCTCTATAAGTGGTCGCAGATGCGCCAGGGCGGCTCCGCCATCGCCGAGATGGTCGGCGGCCGGGCGGTCGATCCGAAGACCACCGATTTCAAGGAGCGCCAGTTGCTCAATGTCGTCGAGGAAATGGCCATCGCTTCCGGCATCCCCATGCCCGCCGTCTACGTGCTCGATTCGGAGCCCGGCCTCAACGCCTTTGCCGCCGGGCTCACCACGAGCGACGCCGCCGTGACCGTCACCCGCGGCACCCTCGACAAACTCACCCGCGACGAACTGCAGGGCGTCATCGGCCACGAGTTCAGCCACATCCTCAACGGCGACATGCGGCTCAACGTCCGCATCACCGCCGTCGTGTTCGGCATCCTCGTCATCGGCCTGCTCGGCCGCGGCATCCTCCAATCGCTGGGCCGCGGCCGCGTGAGTGGCGGCGGTGGAAAAAAGGGTGGCGGCATCGCCGTCATCCTCGCGATTGGCGTCGCCCTCCTGATCATCGGCTACATCGGCTACTTCTTCGGCAAGCTCATCCAGGCCGCCGTGTCGCGCCAGCGGGAATTTCTCGCTGACGCCTCCGCCGTCCAGTTCACCCGCAACCCAGGCGGCATCACCGGCGCCCTCAAGAAAATCGGTGGCTATGCCCTCGGCGGCAACATCGTCGATGCCCACGGCGCCGAGATCGGCCACTTTTTCTTCGCCCAAGCCTTCAAGTCGAACTTCGGCGGTCTCTGGGCCACGCACCCGCCGCTCGACGAACGCATCCGCGCCGTCGACCCGCAGTGGGACGGCAAGCTCTTCGAGCCCGAGGAGATCGTCGACGTCAGGCATGAATCCTTCGCCACGGCCGGCTTCGGCGGTGGCCAGCGCTATACTCCCGACGAAACCCTGCGCCGCGTGCACGAAGCCCAACCCGATCTGCCTCCGCCCACCAAGGCGCCGATTCCCGTGGCCTTCAAACCCGCGCACATCGTCTCCGATGTCGGCGCGCTCACCGAAGCACACTTCCGCCATGCGCAGGCGTTGATGGAATCCATCCCCACCCGGCTGCGCGAAGCCGCCCGCGACACGGCAACGGCGCAGGTCCTCGTCTATGGCCTGCTGCTCAGCGGCACCCGCGAGGAACGCGACCACCAACAATCGCTGGTCGGACAGCATGCCGGCAATGACGCTGTCACCGCGCTCGCCGCGATGCGCGGCGCCCTCAGTGTCCTCGATCCGGTGGCCCGCCTGCCCCTCTTCCAACTCGCCCTGCCCGCCCTGCGCCCGCTGCGCGGCGCCGAACTCGACCGGTTCTTCACCACGCTCGATGAGCTCATGCACGCCGACCAACGCGTCACGCCCTTCGAATACGCGTTGCAGAAAATGCTGCTCCGCCAGTTGGCGCTCGCGCAAAGTCCGTCCCAACGCGTGCAGTTCGACTCCTTCGACGCCGTCCGCCGCGAGATCGGCGTCGTGCTCTCCGCGCTCGCCCAGTTCAGCGGCAAGGAATCCGCCGCCGCCTTCGCCGACGGCGCCGGGCAGATTCCCGCCATCCGCGACCAGTTGACGCTGCTCGACGCGGCGGCCTGCGGCCTCGAGCAACTGGATGCCGCCCTCGACAAACTCGCCGTCTGCGCCCTGCCGATCAAGCAACGCCTGCTCGTCGCTGCCGGCCACGTCATCGCCAGCGACGGCACCGTGACCGTCGACGAAGGCGAGCTCTACCGCGCCCTCGCCGCCACGCTCGACTGCCCGATGCCCGCCATCGGCCTGGCGGCCTGAATTGACCGGCTGCCTGGCTCACGTCTTTGCCCTCAGGCCATCGGGCAGATGGACCGACGACAAGATACGCCATGCATAAGCCAAGAAATGCGGCGCGGGGCTCTGCCGGCAGACTAGGCTTACCCGAAAATAGCATCTCTGATCTTGCGAACGTCACGACTGACGCGAAACCCGGAAATACCATGAACAAATCCATAAAGAAATTAGCTGCGGTCGTGATGTCGGTCTTGCTCGCCGTGTCTTCCTTCGCCTCGGTGAACGCCAAAATCGTTCCTCCCGCACCGCATTCCGGCGTTGATCCGGTGCTGACCAATTCACCCGTGCTGGCAAAGCGAGTATCGCTGAGCTCTACGGAACTGGCAAAATACCGACGGTTGGCGAATCAGTCGCAAGCTCTCGCGATCGGCGAAGCCGCCGGTGCCTCCGACACCACCAAAACCGTCCTGATCGTCGTTGGGGTGGTCGTGGTTGTTGTGGGTGTCGCGGCGCTCGTCGCGGCGCATGAACCGGTTTTGGATGGGCCGCTCTTTCCGAAGTCCTAGGAGATGATCACCGCGGGCGTCGTGCCGCTCGCGGCTGTCCAGGGTGGCTGAATCTTAGTTCCCCGCGAACCCGCATTTGCATCGATGGTCACTCATCCTCAGCCCGGACAACATCCCGCGGGCATACCAATCCGCCGGATCCCGTTCTTGCTGATTCCCGCCCTGCTACTGGGTGGCTGCACCTCAGTCGCACCCTTCAAGGGCCTCAGCCTGAGTGAGGGCGATATCTATGTCTGCGGGATTCCACCCATTAGGCAGGACAAGCAATATGCCTGCGGCGCGGCCTGTGTTGCCGCCGTGGCCGCCTTTTGGAGCGTCCCGATCGCTGAATTCACCGCGCGGCATCCGTCGCTGCCCGCCGATGCGACCGGCCGGGACTTGCAGGTGCTGGCGAATGACATCGGGCTGCAGGCGTTTGTCTATCGGGGATCAATGGACGATTTGCAGGAGAATCTGCGCAAAGGGCGGCCCTTGATTGTGATGATCCCACAGCCTTTGATACCCAGCGGAGGATTGACGCGGACGACGCTGCTCAATGCCTGGAACCAATGGGGACACAAACCGGCCCATTGGGTCATCGCGGTTGGGATCACCAAAGACAAAGCCGTTCTTATCCACGATCCCGCCTCTGGCCCCATGGTGGTAAAGCCAGAGGCATTTCAGAAATGGTGGGCCAGAAAGGACAACCTCACCGTATTGCTGGCCACCAGATGATGTCTTTCGTCAGTGATTGTCTCCGATACTATCACGTCATCGCCAGCGACGGCACCGTGACCGTCGACGAGGACGAACTCTACCGCGCCCTGGCCGCGACGCCCGACTGCCCGATGCCCGCCTTCGGCCTGGCGGCTTGAAACAGATTCAGGGTTACGCTTTGCCTCCGGCCTTGTCTGCCGTCAGACTCCGCACATCAATTGACTCAAGAGGTGCCCCATGCTGATCGTTCATGTCCATGTTCGCGTAAAGCCCGAGTGCGTCGAAGCCTTCAAGGCCGCGACCCTCGCGAATGCCCGCGAGAGCGTGCGCGAACCCGGCATTGCCCGCTTTGATGTCGCGCAACAGGCCGACGACCCCACGCGGTTCGTGCTGGTCGAGGTCTATCGCACCGCCGAGGCCCCCGTCGCCCACAAGGCCACCGCCCACTACGCCACCTGGCGCGACACCGTCGAGCCGATGATGGCCGAACCGCGCCGCAGCGTGAAGTTCGCCAACGTCTTCCCTGCCGACTCCAACTGGTAACCTCGTAGGGGCGCAGTCTTGCTGCGCCCTCGTTTTCCCACCCATGCGCTTCGAATTCGCCACCGCCGGCCGCGTCATCTTCGGCCCCGGCTCACTTCGTGAAGTCGGCCCCGCTGCCCGCGAGTTCGGCCGCCACGCCTTTGTCGTCACCGGCCGCCACGCCGCCCGCGCGCAACGCCTGCTCGATCTCCTCGCCGCCGAGAAAATCTCCGTCGCAACCTTTTCCCTCTCGGGCGAGCCCACCACGGACGCGGTGATCGCTGCCACCGCCCAAGCTCGCGCCGCCGGCTGCGATTTCGTGATCGGCATGGGCGGCGGCAGCGTCATCGATGCCGCCAAGGCCGTCGCCGCCCTGCTCACGAATCCCGGTGATTTGTTCGACTATCTCGAAGTCGTGGGCCGCGCGCAACCGCTGGCGCATCCCGCAGCACCGTGCGTGGCGATTCCCACGACTGCGGGCACGGGTTCCGAGGTTACGCGCAACGCCGTGCTCACTTCGCCCGCGCACCGCGTCAAGGCCAGCCTGCGCCACGCGTCGATGCTGCCGCGCGTCGCGCTCGTCGATCCGGAGCTGACGCTCGACCTGCCGCCCGCGCTGACCGCGACCACCGGACTCGACGCGCTCACGCAACTGATCGAGCCCTACGTTTCGTGCCGCGCCAATCCGTTCACCGACGCCCTGTGCGTCGAGGGCATCCGCCGCGCCGCCCGGTCGCTCCGCCGCGCGTTTCACGACGGCCGTGATGCCGCCGCCCGCGAAGACATGGCGCTTACCAGCCTGCTCGGCGGCCTCGCCCTCGCCAACGCCGGCCTCGGTGCCGTGCACGGCTTCGCAGCGCCGATCGGCGGCATGTTTCCCGCACCGCATGGCGAGGTTTGCGCCGCGCTGCTGCCACACGTCATGACGGCGAACATCTCCGCCTGTCGCACCCGCCAGCCTTCGGGCGACACGCTGCGCCATTACGAAGAAGTGGCGCGACTGCTCACGGACCGCCCCACCGCCACCGCCGATGACGGCGCCGCGTGGACGCAACAGCTCGTCACCGAACTCCAGATTCCCCGCCTCGCCGCCCACGGCATCAAGCCGTCCGATTTCGCGCCGCTCGTCGAAAAAGCCGCCCAAGCCAGCAGCATGAAGGCGAATCCCCTGGCCCTGACCGCCGCCGAGCTGACCGCGATTCTGGCCTCTGCGGTCTGACTCGCTCAGTTTTTCATCCACGCGATCAGAATCGCGACGAGGATCGATCCCGCGATCAACCCGCGGGCGCACCACGTGCGCCGGCCCTCGTCAGGAATTAGTCGGTCCTCGCGCTTCGACAACCACATGAAGAACAGGCCCGGCAGCACCATGGCATACAGCCAGTGCACCCCGATCCGCGCCAGCAGGTGATTGACCTCGGTCGAGAGCGGCCAGCCCAGCACGCAGGTGGCGAACAACAGCGCGAAGGTCACGCTGCGGCCCTTGAAGCCGCGCCAGAGCCACGAGATCGCAAACGGGTTGACCATGCCGCGATTCAAGCCCGCGCCGGCCGGCTTGCAAGCCGCCGCCGCGCCGCCATGTTTCGCCCCCGTGACCCTCGCCGAGAAACAACAGCAGCTCATCGCCGACTACGCCATCATTGACGACGCCCAGGAACGTCTCGCCGCCGTGGTCGACAACGCCCGGCGCTCACCGCCGCTGCCGGACACCGAGCGCACCGAGGCCAACCGCGTCAAGGGCTGCGTCTCGCAGGCGTGGATCGCCGCCGAACTGCGCGATGGCCGCTGCCATTTCCGCAGCGACGCCGACTCGCCCCTCGTGCGCGGCCTCCTGAAATTGCTCTGCGACCTCTACAGCAACGCGCCCCCGAGCGAGGTCGCGGTCACCGAGCCGGTGCTGTTCGAGGAACTCGGTTTGGCCAAAAACCTTTCGCCCACCCGGCTCAACGGCCTGCGGAGCGTGCGCGCAAAAATCCGTGAATTCGCCGCAGCCACCCCGCCTTGAGCCAAGATCCAAGATGAGTGGAAACCTTGGGCCGACTTTCCCCGTCTACAGCCCAAGCCAGTCATCCCGATGTCCCACGACCATCACCCCCATCCCTGCTGCGGCGTCTCGACCAACCCCGAGGATTATTTCCTCACCCGCCGCCAGTTCCTGAACCGCGTCGGCATGGGCCTCGGCGCGTTGAGCCTCGCCTCGCTGCTCGACCCGCTCGATCTGGTCGCCGCGCCCGCTGACGCCCCGCTGCTGAATCCGTTGTCGCCGCGCTCGCCGCAGTTTCCGGGCAAGGCCAAGGCCGTCATCCACATCTTCGCCCAAGGTGCGCCCTCGCACGTGGACACGTGGGACCCGAAGCCGATGCTGACGAAGATGAACAACCGGACCCTCGGCGACGGCGTGGCGATGGGGTCGCCGTTCAAATTCCAGCCCTACGGCAAGTCCGGCATCGAGGTCAGCGAGCTCTTCGCCAAAACCGCGCAGCACGTCGACGACCTGGCGGTCATCCGCTCGATGTATACCGACATCCCCGCGCACGACGTCGCCACGGTGTTCATGAACACCGGCTCGATCCGCATCGCCAAACCCAGCCTCGGCGCGTGGACCGTCTACGGTCTCGGTTCGGAGAACCAGAATCTGCCGGGCTTCATCTCGCTGCGCAGCGGCAAGCTCCCGACCGGCGGCGCCGCGAACTACGGCTCGGCCTTCCTGCCCGGCGTCTATCAGGGCACGAGTGTCAACACCGAGGCGCGCAACGTGCAGCAGATGATCCAGAACATCCGCAACCCCTACGTCTCGAAACCTGAGCAGCGTCGCCAGCTCGACTTCATCCGCCAGCTCAACGAGCTCCACGCCCAAAATCTCCAGCGCGACGCCGCGCTCGAGACGCGCCTCGCGACCTACGAGATCGCCTTCCGCATGCAGGCCGAGGCCACGGACGTGTTCGACATCAATAAGGAACCCGCCGCCGTCCGCGCCGCCTACGGGAACTCCCAGCCCGGCAAACAGCTGCTCATCGCACGCCGCCTCGTCGAGCGCGGCGTGCGCTTCGTCCAGATCTGGCACGACGGCTGGGACCATCACCAGGACCTCGAGGACCGCATCACGGAAAAAGCGGGCGAGATCGACCAGCCGCTCGCCGCGCTCCTGGCGGATCTCAAACAGCGCGGTCTGCTCGATTCCACGCTCGTCATCTGGGGCGGCGAATTCGGCCGCAAGCCGACCAAGGACAAGAACGGCGGCGAGAATCCCGGCCGCGACCACAACGCCAAGGCGTTCACCGTCTGGATGGCCGGCGGCGGCGTGAAGGGCGGCATCGTCCACGGCGCCACCGACGAGTTCGGCGCCGCCGCCGTCACCGACAAGGTCCACGTGCACGATCTGCACGCGACCATCCTCCAATGCCTGGGCTTCGACCACACGAAGCTCACCTACCGTTTCAACGGCCGCGATTTCCGCCTCACCGACGTCGCCGGCAACGTCGTGAAAAACATCCTCGCGTGACCATGATTCCCGATCCGTGTCGTTCCGGGCGAAGCGAAGCATCCCGTCTTTGTAGGCGGGGTGCCCCCACCCCGCGAGGCATGGCGCTCAGAATAAGAAACCGTAGGGGCGCAGTCTTGCTGCGCCCTTGGCTCGATTCAGCTCTCCTCTGGAGAGGGGTGGCGCTTTGCGCCGGGGTGTGGTGCCTTGTCGTCCCGCTCCGCGCCGCCGACCCCGCTCCCGCGCTCACCACCGCGGACCGCGACTTCTTCGAATCCAAGATTCGCCCGCTTCTCACCGACAACTGCTACCAATGCCACAGCCACCAGGCCGACCGGATCAAGGGCAAGCTGCTGCTCGATTCGCGCGACGGCATCTTGCTCGGCGGCAACAACGGCCCGGCCATCGTCCCGGGCAAGCCCGAGGAAAGCCTCCTGATCGAGGCCGTGAGCTACACCGACGAGGATCTGCAAATGCCGCCACCCGATCATGCGGGCAAATTGTCGGACCAGCAGATCGCCGATCTCACCGAGTGGGTGCGGCGCGGCGCACCCGATCCACGCGTGCCGCTCCTGGCGGCCAACGGCTCGGCCTACGGCGGCGTCGGCAAGGCCCACTGGGCGTTTCAACCGGTGAAGCAACCCGCCGTGCCCGCCGTCAAGGACGAGGCTTGGTGCCAGTCGCCCGTTGACCACTTCATTCTGGCCAAACTCGAAGCCAGCGGGCTTCACCCCAACGCCGCCGCCGACAAACGCACGCTCATCCGCCGCGTCACCTTCGACCTCACCGGCCTGCCGCCGGCGGAACCGGACATCCAGCGTTTCCTCGCCGACGACTCCCCCCGCGCCTTCGCCAAGGTGGTCGACCGCCTGCTCGCCTCGCCGCAATACGGCGAACGCTGGGCGCGCTACTGGCTCGATGTCGCCCGCTACTCCGACACCAAGGGCGACGCGCCCAAGCGCAATGATCCGCGCTACCCCTACGCCTGGACTTACCGCGACTACGTCATCGACGCCTTCAATTCCGACAAACCCTACAACCAATTCATTGTCGAGCAGCTCGCCGCCGACCGGCTCGTCGCCGAGGCCGAGACCAAGGCGAAGGCGAAAAAGCAGGAACCGCCCGACGACCGGCGCGTCCTCGCCGCGCTCGGCTTTCTCACCCTCGGCAACCAGTTCGACGGCCGGCGCGACGACGTGATCGCCGACCAGATCGACGTGACCACGAAAGCGTTTCTCGGCCTGACCGTCGCGTGCGCCCGTTGCCACGATCACAAGTTCGATCCGATCCCGACCAAGGATTATTACTCCCTCTACGGCGTGTTCGCCAACACCATCGTTCCCGTGCAGGTCAGTGCCGAACCCACGCTGCTCGCCCGGGTGCCGAAGACGCCCGAACTGCTCGACTACCTCGCGAAATCCGCGGATCTGGAGCGAAAGGAAGTGGATCTCCAGCAGCGTTTCCTCGAATTCCGCCGCTCGCGCGACCGCGACCCGCAGCAGCGCCGCGAGCTCATCCGCGCGCAGGGATTGCTCCAGCGCCAGATCGGCGATCTGGAACTGGAACATCCCGGCGCCCCCGCGCGGGCCAACGCCGTGTTCGACGTGCCACGCGCGCATGACTACCCCGTGCTCGTCCGCGGCGAGGCGCAGCACAAGGGCGAGGTGGTGCCTCGCCGTTTTCTTGAGACGCTCTCCCCCGATCCGTCGCACCGTCCGACCTGGAAAAAAGGCTCCGGTCGCCTCGAACTCGCCCACGCCATCGCCGATCCGCACAATCCCCTCACCGCCCGCGTGCTGGTGAACCGGATCTGGCAGGAATTGTTCGGCGCCGGTTTTGTGCCCACACCCGACGATCTCGGCAACATGTCCACCGCGCCCGCCGACCCTGAGCTCCTCGACTGGCTGGCCGCGGATTTCGTCGCGTCTGGCTGGTCCATCAAGCAGCTCCAACGCACCATTGTGCTCAGCCGCGCCTACCAGCAGTCCGGCGCCGACAATCCGGCCGCCCTGGCCCTCGATCCCGGCAACCGCCTGCTCTGGCGCGCCAACCTCCGCCGGCTCGACTTCGAGGAAATCTACGACTCCCTCCTCGCCATCGCCGGCACGCTCGACCCCACCGTCGGAGGCAAGTCCATCGCACCCGCCAGCGACGCCTTCGGCAAACGCCGCTCGCTCTACACCTACATCGACCGGCGCAACCCGCCCGAGCTGCTCACACAGTTCGACTTTCCCAATCCCGACACGCCCACCGGCCGGCGTTACGACACCTCCGTGCCCCAGCAGGCCCTCTTCCTGATGAACAGCCCGCTCGTCGTCGAAACCGCCCGCCAGCTCACACATCGCCCCGAGTTTGCCGCGCTGACGCGCGACGAGGATCGCGTCACCTCGCTCTATCTCGCCATCTTCCAGCGCCCGCCCACCGACGAGGAAGTGCGGCTCGGCGTCCGCTATGTCCGCGCCAATCCCGGCGGCAAGGCGCTCGACCTGCCCGAGCCGCCCGCGATGAAGAACCGCCGCGAAAAAGCCCAGGAGGAGCGCCGCGCCCGGCAGGCCGCCGCCAACCCCATGGCCAAATATGCCGCCGACCCGCGCCCCGTCGGCGCCAACATCACGTTCGGCGGCCCCGAGGACGCCTGGACCAAGCTCGCCCACGCGCTCTTCCAGACCAACGAGGCGATGTTCGTCAATTGAGTCGGCCTACGACCGATCCACAGACCTTACGGCCCGAGCAATTTTGGCCCGCCGTCGGTTTCGTCGTCCTCGCCCGGGTTCAATCCCGCCACGGGAATGTGCGCTTCCACGAACCGCTTGCCCTGCTCGAAGCCCCACAGCCAGCACGCGCCGTCATAACGATCGTGCACCAGCAGGTAGTCGGGTGGCGTCTCCTCGGAGTCCGAGGAGATGTTGAACCGGTGGTCGGTCATCCGGTCCAGAATCTGGCGGAGCCGGGAAAGCAGCGGGGCCGAATCGAGCGTGACCTTCCAGTGCCGGGCCAGCACCACGGGGTTGCGGCCCGCAAAATAGTAACCGAAGAACCGCGGCGGCTCGAAGTGCCCCCGGACGCCGAGCTGCTTCACATGGTCCTCGACCGCCTCGATGAACTTCACGCGCCACGCGAGGTCGCGGGGCAGGCGGATTTCTGGCAGATCGATGAGTAGTTGGTCCGTCATGGACATGGTTCCTTCCTTGGTTCCCCCATTAACGGCCACTTTCGCCAGCGACTTGAGCACGATTGGCGCGCGGCCCCGCCCGTCGGTTGGCCGGGGTTCGCCAACCCATATCGCTTCGATTCAGGTGCTTTTGCCCGACTTCAACCGCTTGGCCGATTCGGGTGCGTCCAAATAATTTTCGCGACTAACGACCTTGCGACCGGATTTCTTCTCCAACTCGCGCCGGGCGTTGCCGGCCACGGTGCCACCTTCCTGCGCCGCGATCTGGTTCTCGGGAAACCCTTGCGCGTCCTTCGTGCGGGTAATCTCGGTCGACGCCGCCTCGCCAAGCATCGAGAAGATCAGTTCCAGGTCCGTCATGTGGTCGCGCAAATTCTGGCGCTTGAGACCCTTGTGGGCGGCATACTCGGAGGGCGTGAGCCCGAAGGCGGCTTGGGAAATCTCGGCGGTGAGGATGGAGTATTCCCGCTGCTCCTTCACGCCGCGCTTTTTCCACTCGTCGGTCAGCTCGTCGCGGATGGCAATGCTGCGCATGCGGCGCTCGATCCACGCGTCGGAATAACCCTTGGCCCGGTAAATCGCCCGGGTGCGCTTGGTCGCCAATTCGGGATCCTCGATTTCCTGCACGCGCTCAAAACCCACCCGAGCCAGCCAGCGTTTGAACGGCTCGGCCTTCGGGCTGGGAATGGACTGGATCAGGCGGAAGATGCCCTCGGTGTTCCAGCTCAGGAGCTTTTGCGGCCCGCCGGCAGTGGGAAACTCCAATGAAAGGGGGGGGGCAATTTGTCCCCCCCCTTTGAAGGCATCGGCCAGGGAAGGATCGCGACTGCGCATTTTCTTGAGATAGTCGGTCGGATTGGCCGAGTCCGTGAGCGCCGCGACGACATCGGTGATAACAAACCACCACTCGTTATCGTGAACGACTTTTCGGACTTCCTTCTTCTGAAAGAGGGCGATGCGGGTTTCCATATCGGGATGAGGTTTCATGAGCGGCCCGCTGCGACCCGTAAAGTCATCAGTCCGATGGGACGCGGCGAGGCTAAAATTCTTCCGTGTCATCCGTGGTTTCCGCGGTTAACAATTCCGTCGTGGTTCCCCTTTACGACGCCCATCAGCACTTCCATTTCGACCCGCTGACGCCGCACCGCGCCGCGATCGACGCCGACCTTCGCCGCCTCGGGGTCCGGCGCGCCGTCGTCAACGCCACCAACGAGGAGGAATGGCCCGTCGTCGCGGCCCTTGCCCGCGAATACGATTGGATTCTGCCGAGCCATGGCGTGCATCCGTGGGACAGCGGCAACCGATCACCCGGCTGGCTGGACGGCCTGCGCGCGGCCTTGCTGGCGGAACCGACCGCCGCAGTGGGAGAGATCGGTCTCGACCGCTGGATCATCGACGGCATCAAGCCCGGCGATCCGCGCATCGCCGGCCTGCGGGTCGCCCAGCTCGATGAACAGGCGGAAGTCTTCGCCGCCCAGCTCGCGCTCGCCGCGGAGCTGAACCGCGCCGCCTCGATCCATTGCGTGCAGGCTTGGGGCGCCTTGCTCGACATCCTCAAGCAAACCCCGCGGCCCGCCCGCGGCTTCCTGTTGCACGGCTACGCCGGGCCGGCCGAGATGATCAAAGCATTCACGGCGCTCGGCGCATTCTATTCCTTCAACCTCGAACTGCTGCTGCCGCGGCACGCGGGGCGGCTCGAGAATTTCAAAACCATCCCGCCGGACCGGCTGCTCGTCGAGACCGACGCTCCGACCAAGGCCCCACCGCCCGACCACAATCGCTTCCCCCTGGGCGACGGGACAGACGGCAACGCCATCAATCACCCGGGAAATATAATTTTTGCCTACGAATCCCTCGCGCAACTGCGCGGTGTTGCGCTTGAGTCACTTGCCGCACAAGTGGAGGAAAATTTTACGCGGCTTTTTCTCTGAACGTCCGGCCGGATGGAATCGCTGCTTCCCAAAGCGCGTTCTTTCTGGTCATGTTTTGCCACGTTTTGCCTTCCCCACGCAGTTGGCCCGGCGTGACATTACTATGGCAAATCCGATCATCATTCAGGGAGGTATGGGCGTGGCCGTCTCGGGCTGGCGTCTCGCAAAGGCCGTGGCGCAAAGCGGCCAGCTGGGCGTCGTGTCCGGCACGGCGCTGGCCAGTGTTTACGCACGCCAGCTGCAACTCGGCGATCCGGACGGTCACCTCGCGCGGGCGACCGCCGCCTTTCCGCTTCCTGCCGTGGCCGACCGTGTCTGGCGGCAATATTACATTCCGGGCGGCAAGGCCGCCACGACGCCGTTCAAGCTCAACCCCATGCCCGCGCTCCATCCCGGCGCGGCGCTGAACGAACTCACCGTCCTCGCCAACTTCGCGGAGGTCTTTCTCGCCAAGGAAGGCCACGCCGGCCGCGTCGGCATCAACTTCCTCGAAAAAATCCAGCTGCCCACGCTGCCGTCCATTTACGGCGCCATGCTGGCCCGCGTGGATTACGTGCTCATGGGCGCGGGCATTCCCCGCTCGATCCCCGGGATCATGGATTGTTTCGCGCGCGGCGAACCGGCCGAATTGAAGATCGACGTCACCGGCGCCCTGCCCGGTGATGACTGCCTTTCCCGGTTCGATCCCAGCACGCTCTTCGGCGGCCCGGCCCCGGAGCTGCCGCGTCCGCAGTTCCTCGCCATCATTTCCTCCGCCACGCTCGCCCTGACCCTCGCGCGCAAGTCCAACGGCCGCGTCGACGGCTTCATCGTCGAGGGCGCCGTCGCCGGCGGCCACAACGCGCCCCCGCGCGGCCCGCTGCAACTGAGCCCCGCCGGCGAACCTGTCTACGGTCCGCGCGACGTGCCCGAGCTGGCGAAGATCCGCGAGATCGGCCTGCCGTTCTGGCTGGCCGGAGCCTATTCCCGCCCCGAAAAACTCGCCGAAGCCCGGCAACTCGGCGCCGCTGGCGTCCAGATCGGCACCGCGTTCGCCTTCTGCGACGAATCCGGCATCGCGGGCGATCTCAAGCGCCGCATTTTTCAACTCTGCCGCTCCGAATCCCTGCGCGTGTTCACCGATCCCTTCGCCTCGCCCACCGGTTTCCCCTTCAAGGTGCTCCAACTGTTCGGGACGCTGTCCGAGGAGGTCCGGTATTTCGCCCGCGAACGCATCTGCGACCTCGGCTATCTGCGCGAGGCTTACCGCAAGGCCGACGGCTCCACCGGCTACCGCTGCGCCGCCGAACCGGTCGAGGACTACGTCAAAAAGGGCGGCACGCTCGCTGACACCGTCTCGCGCAAATGTCTTTGCAACGGCCTGATGGCGACCGTCGGACTCGGGCAGGTGCGGGCCGCCAACGCGGAGGATCCGATCCTCACTGCCGGCGACGAGGTCGCCCAGCTCGCCCGCTATCTGCCCGCCAACCGCGAATCCTACGGTGCCGCCGATGTCGTCCGCTGGCTGTTGAGCCAACCGGCGTTCGCCTGAAGCCCGACCGACGATTAAAATGTGGGCGGGGTGCCCACATATTCGCTATCCTGCGGCAATCCGCCGCACTATCTCGCCCGCGGCCACGAGGCCGAACGTCCCGGTGATGAACACCGCGGTGCCGAAGCCGGTCGCGCAATCCAACCGCAGGTTCGAGCCCGGCTCCGGTTCGGTCGCACACGTGCCGTCGGCCCACGGGTAGACCGGCTTCTCCTGCGAGGACACGCACGGGATGCCATAGTCGTGGCCCCCGCCCTTGGCGAAACCGTGGTCGCGCCGCAGCTTTTTGCGCACCTGCCGCAACAGCTCGTCGCCGTGCGCGCCACCGAAATCGGTCACGACAATGCGGGTCGCGTCGCACTTGCCGCCAGCCGAACCCACGGTGAGCACCGGCTGGCCGCGCTGCGTGCACTCGGCGATGAGCAGCGCCTTGTTCGACATCAGGTCGATGCAGTCCGCCACCCAGTCGTAGCGCACGGCCAGCAGCCGCTCCGCCGTCTTCGCGGTGAAATATTCCGCCTCGACCGTGACGCGGCAGTCCGGGTTGATCAGCTTCACGCGCTCGGCCAGCGCGGCCACCTTGGGCCGGCCGATGTTGCCGTCGTGCGCGGGGAGCTGGCGGTTGACGTTGGTCACGCAGACATCGTCGAGATCGATCAACGTCAGCGCGCCGACGCCCGAGCGCGCCAAGCCTTCCACGACCCACGATCCCACCCCGCCGACGCCCACCACGCAGACGTGCGCCGCGTGTAGACGCGGCAACGCCGCCGCGCCATAAAGCCGGGCCAGTCCGCCGAAGCGTTGGAGATAGTCGTCTGTCATCTGTAGCGGCGGTCTATGACCGCCGACCACCCGGTTCGTCAATCTCCGGCGATCGCAGGCCGCCGCTCCAGGCCCGCTCGAACGTCCCGACCACGCACGATTCGCCCAAAGCTGCGCATATCTTGCCCTCGTCGAGCTATTAGCTGCCGGCACGGCCGCGACGCAAAATCGTCATGATTGTCGCGCCCGCCCTCATCGGCATTGGTTTGTCCCCTCCGCGCGGCTAACATCGGCAGCGATTCAGTCCACGCCCCACCCACTCCCCCAACGGAATCCCGATGAAAAACTACCTGCATGGCAAACGCGGCGTCGACCTGCTGCACGATCCCCTCCTGAACAAAGGCACCGCTTTCACGGACGCGGAGCGCGACGCCCTCGGCGTGCGCGGCCTCGTGCCGCCTCGCGTCACCACGCAGGCGGCCCAGGTCACCCGCGTGCTGGACAGCTTCCGACGCAAAACCAGCGACCTCGAGAAATACATCTACCTGATCTCCCTGCAGGAGCGGAACGAGAATCTGTTCTACCGCGTCGTGATGGACAACCTCGGGGAGATGATGCCCATCATCTACACGCCGACGGTCGGCCTGGCCTGCCAGCGCTGGGGCTACATCTTCCGCCGCTCGCGCGGGCTCTATATCACTGCGGCGGACCGTGGACGCATTGTGCAGCTGCTGCGCAACTGGCCCCACGCCGACGTCCGCATGATCGTCTGCACCGACGGCGAACGCATCCTCGGCCTCGGCGATCTCGGCGCCAACGGCATGGGCATCCCCGTCGGCAAGCTCTCCCTCTACACCGCCTGCGCCGGCGTGCACCCCGCCCAGTGCCTGCCCATCATGCTCGATGTCGGCACCAACACCCAGAGCCTGCTCGACGACCCGCTCTACATCGGCACGCCGGTCAAGCGCCTGCGCGGCCCGGCCTACGATGAACTCGTCGAGGAACTCATCACCGCCGTGCAGCAGATGTTCCCACAGGCCTGCTTCCAATTCGAGGATTTCGGCAACGCCAACGCCTTCGCCCTCCTGCACCGCTACCAGGACCGCCTTTGCACGTTCAATGACGACATCCAGGGCACGGCCGGTGTCACCCTCTCCGGACTCTACTCCGCCTCGCGCCTGAGCGGGACGAAGCTGACCGACATGCGCATCCTCTTCTACGGCGCCGGCGAGGCCGGCATCGGCATCGGCGACCTGATCGTCGACGCGCTCAAGGCCGAGGGCGTGGCCGAGCCCGCCGCCCGCCGCCAATGCTGGTTCGTCGACTCCAAGGGACTCGTCGTCAAGAGCCGCCAGGATCTCGTCGAGCACAAGCTCCGCTTCGCGCACGACCACGCCGAATTGAAGGATCTCTTGGCCGCCGTCGAGGATCTCAAGCCGCACGCGATCATCGGCGTCTCCGGTCAGACCGGCGCCTTCACCGAGCCGGTCGTGCAGGCCATGGCCCGCCTCAACCAGCGCCCGATCATCTTCGCGCTCTCCAACCCGACCTCGAAGTCCGAGTGCACCGCCGAGCAGGCCTATACTTGGTCGAAGGGCCGCGGCATCTTCGCCAGCGGCAGCCCCTTCCCCCCGGTCACGCTCGACGGCCACACCTATGTGTCCGGCCAGGGCAACAACTCCTACATCTTCCCCGGCGTCGGGCTCGGCGTCATCGCCAGCCAGGCGTCACGCGTCACCAACGAGATGTTCTTTGTCGCTGCCAAGACGCTCGCGAACCTGGTGACCGCGGACGACCTGGCCATCGGCCGCATCTATCCCGATCTCGCGCGCATCCGCGAGGTCTCGCAAGCCATCGCCCTCGCCGTGGCCGAGAACGCCTTCGCCCGCGGCCTCACCCGGCAGTCCCGGCCCGACGACCTCCTCGCGCACGTCAAGGCGCACATGTATCAGCCCGACTACGAGGACTACGTCTAAAAAGCACGGACCTCCTCCCCGGGGCGGCTGGATTCCAGCCGCCCTTTTTGTGGCCGCCCACCGCGGCTGACCGCCCCGCTCGCGGTCAACCTTGGACTGTCTAAGGAAAGGTTTGCTTTCTGCCTTAGATTATCTAGGTGTAGTGCCATGGCCGACAAAAACGAACTCTTTCCCGGCACCCTCGACATGCTGATCCTGCGCGTGCTGAGCCGGGGCGAACTCCACGGCTGGGGCATCACCAGCAAGCTCGAGCAGCTCTCGCAGCGCGCGCTCCAGGTCGACGAAGGCTCCCTCTATCCTTCGCTCTACCGCATGGAGGCCAAGGGCTGGATCGAAGCCGAGTGGCGCATGACTGAGAACAACCGCCGCGCGAAATACTACTCACTCACCCGCGCCGGCCGGAAGCAGCTCGAGAAGGAGCAGGAACTCTGGACCCGCATGAGCGCCATCATCGCGCTGGTGATGCAGTCGGCCTGAACGCCCGCCAACCCGCCCTGCTCCATGAACCTCCTCCGGCGTCTTCGCACCCTTTTCCGCCGTCGCGACGTCGAGGCCGAGATGGCCGAGGAGATGCGCTTTCATCTTGAGCAACGCACCGCCGATCTCGCCGCCGACGGCCTGTCCGCCGACGAGGCGCACTTCGCCGCGCAACGCCGCTTTGGCAATATCGCAAGCATCCAGGAACACGCCCGCGAGGCACACGGCTGGGGCTGGCTAGACCGGATCCTCACCGACCTGCGATTCGCCGTGCGCCAGCTCGCCAAGTCACCCGGCTTCAGCCTCCTCGCGATCGCCACCCTCGCCCTTGGCATCGGCGCCAACACCGCGATGTTCAATGTGGCCAATTCCATGCTGTTGCGTCCGCTGCCCTTCGATCCGGCCGGCCGGCTCGACCGGTTCTTCCGCGCCACGGCGCAAAACCAGGAGGGCCAGTTCTCCGCCGCCGACGTCCGCGATCTCATGCAGGCCGGTGCCCCTTATGGCGAGATCGCCCCTTACGAGGCGGGCGAAGCGAGCCTGTCCGAGCCCGGCCAGCCGCCGGAAATGGCGGTCGCTTACCGCGTCCCAGCCAGCTTCTTTCCGCTGCTTAAAACCACCCTGCAACTCGGCCGTAACTTCCGCCCGGGTGAAGCCGTGCCCGGCAATGACCGCGTGGTAATCCTCAGCCACCGCCTCTGGCAGAACCGCCTCGGCGGTCGGACGGATATTCTCGGTCACGCCTTGCGGATCGACGGCGAGACCCACCTCGTCATCGGCGTGCTGCCCGCGTCGTTCGATGACTGGCGGTATCTCGGCGCGGTCGACCTGTTCCGTCCGCTCGCCCTCGAGCCGGCGCAATGGGCCGACCGCCAGTCCACTCCGTTGCGCATCCTGGCCCTGCCGTCGAACCGGCCCGACCGGGGCACAGCGGTCACCCTCATCACCGGCATCGGCGGGCGTCTCGCCGCCGCCCACCCCGAGGTCAACGCCGGCAGCACCTGGCGCGTCATTTCGCTCCACCGGCTCATCGCCGGCAAGAACGGCCCCGCCGTGCTCGGCATGTTGATCGGCCTTTCCGGTTTCGTGCTGCTGATCGGCTGCTCCAACCTCGCCAACCTCCTTCTCGTGCGCACGATCACGCAGGCCCGCGAATTTGCCGTCCGGTCCGCCCTCGGCGCGTCGCGCCTCCAACTGCTGCGGCCGCTGGTTGCCGAATCCCTGCTGCTGGCCCTGGCCGGCGGTCTGTGTGCCCTGTTGGTTGCGATGTGGGTGGGCGACTGGCTGTCGATCCGCTCGACCGGCGACAACGGCGAGCAGGTGCCGTTCGTGATCGACTGGCTCGTGTTCTCGTGGACGCTGGGCGTCTCACTCGTCACGGCGCTGGCGTTCGGACTGGCCCCGGCGCTCTTCGCGCTGCGGCTCGATCTCAACCAGACCCTCAAGAGTGGCGGGCGCGGCGCGACCGGCGCCCGCGGCCAACAACGCTTCCGCCAAATCCTGATCGTCGGCCAGTTCGCTCTCGCCATGGTGCTGCTCACGGGCGCTGCCGTGTTCATCCGCGGCCTCGACGAAATCAACCACCGCCGCGCCGGCTGGGAATCCAGTCAGCTCATCACCGGCAGTGTCCTTCTGCCCGTGGCAAAATACGCCAACGCGGACCGGATCGACGCCTTCCACCGGCTGGTGGTCGAACGTCTCCATGAACTGCCAGGCGTTGCCTCCGCCAGCGTTTCGGCCTTCACACCCTTCTTCAGCTGGCCGGAGAATCGCCGGTTTTTCGTCGAAGGCCGGCCTTTGCCGGAACCGGGCCACGAGCCCGGAACCACGCTCAACACCGTCAGCCCGCGCTATTTCACCACGGTCGGCACCCGGATCATGGCCGGGCGTGCGTTCGATACGCGCGACACCGCCTCATCCGGCCGCGTGTTCATCGTCAACCAGACCCTGGCCCGGGCGCTGTTTGACGAGGCAAATCCCCTCGGACACCGGATCCGGCTCGGGGGCGACGGCCCGCCGGCGTGGGGCGAGATCGTCGGCGTCGCGCGCGACGTCGTATCCGTGATGCCCGAGAGCAACCCCGTGACTTTCCAGCTCTACCAACCCATGGCACAGGATCCGCACGCCCGCTGCGAACTCTCCGTGCGCACCGCGGGACCGCTGGCGGCCGATCTCCTGCCGGGCATCCGCGCGGCCGTGGCCGGACTCGATCCCGACCTCCCGATCCGCAACCTCAAGACTGCCGACGACGCCGTCGTGCGCGCCAACTACCAGCTCGCCGTCCTGCGCGACTTGCTCACTTCCCTTGGCTTGCTCGGCCTCAGTCTCGCCTCCCTCGGCATCTACGGCGTTATCGCCCGGGCGATGGCGCAGCGTGCCGGCGAATTCGCCATCCGCCTCGCCCTCGGCGCAAGCGTGGCCGACATCACCGGACTCGTGCTGGTGAACGGCGTGAAGCTCGCCCTCATCGGATCGGTCGCCGGCCTGGCCGGGGCCTTCGGGGTGACGCGACTGCTCGCCGCAGGCTTTCCTGGCATGCATTTGCACAGCGGGCCCGTCCTGGCCGGCACGACACTCTTGCTGATCGCCGTGGCGCTGCTCGCCTGCTGGCTCCCCGCCCGCCGCGCCGGCCAGGTCGACGCGATGACGGTTCTGCGCGCCGAGTGATCCTTGGCGTGGAGGGCTCAGCACTTGCTGGGCCCTCCAGCAAAAGCTTATTCGCGTCTCGCGTTGCGCAACACTTGCTCCACCACCGCAATCGCTTGCCGCTCGCGCTGCGCCCAGTCGCCCTGGATCAGTTCGTAGGGCAGATGCCGGCGGTCGAGGGCGCCGCGCCAGATGCGCAGGCATTTCTCGCGGTCGGCCGGATCGGGAAAGCAGCGCTGCGGGTCGGGCGCGAAGGGCACGTCGATGTCGAGCAGCAGGTAGAGCGCATAGTTTTTCGCCCGCTGATCCGCGCCGCGTCGGATGTCGTCGGGCGTCGTCCCATACAGCAGATCGCTCCACAGCACCGTCGTCAGCGCCTCGGTGTCGCAGATCAGCAGCTCTTTGGCCCGAGTGGCGATTTCGTCTTCGCGCCGCCATTGCTCGCGGGCGATACCCGGAATGTCCTCGAGCGTGATGAGACCGTGCTTGTCCCAGAATTCGCGCGCATATTCCGTCACGAGCGGTGCGCCGAAGCGCGCCGCCAGTTTCTCCGCGAGCATGGTCTTGCCCGTGGATTCCGGCCCGTAGACGGCGATGCGCCAGGGTCCGCTCATGCCGTCGCCTTCATTGATTTCCGCCACTCCCACCAG
>Ga0066487_100152_pt1 | contig 22996 bp, 18 predicted proteins | sample LakWasM129_HOW14_2_FD_59588 | JGI IMG/M metagenome (GOLD analysis project Ga0066487, IMG submission 59588) | Freshwater sediment methanotrophic microbial communities from Lake Washington under simulated oxygen tension - Sediment Metagenome 129_HOW14 | ecosystem: Environmental > Aquatic >... | reverse complement strand
CACAATCATCGGTGCCGTGCTGTATGGCGATACGACGGATGGGGCCTGGTATTTCCAGCTGCTGCGCGACAGGAAGCCGATACACGAAATTCGTGATCACCTCATGTTCGGGCAGGACAGTCTGGGCAATACCGGCCACCAGGGTCAGGACAAAGTCTCCACCATGACCAATGAAATGGAAGTGTGTGGTTGCAACGGTGTCTGCAAAGGCACCATCGTCAAGGCGATCCAGGAAAAAGGCCTGTTCACCATAGACGACGTGAAGAAACAAACCAAAGCCGGTTCCAGCTGCGGCAGTTGTACCGGTCTGGTCGAACAGATTCTGGCTTCTACGCTGGGTGGTGGTTATGCACCGCCTTCCAGCAGCAAAGCGGTGTGTGGATGTACGGACTTTAACCACGAAGAAGTGCGTGATGAAATCCGCAAACATAAATACCTGAGCATCCCGAGTGCCATGAAAGGCATGGGCTGGAAAACCCCTAATGGTTGTGCGACTTGCCGTCCGGCAATGAACTACTACCTGATTTCCACCTGGCCACATGAAGCCAAGGATGATCCGCAATCACGCTTTATTAACGAGCGCGTACACGCCAATATCCAGAAAGACGGCACTTACTCGGTTATTCCGCGGATGTATGGCGGCGTGACGTCATCAGACCAGTTACGCAAAATTGCTGATGTCGCTGACAAGTACAAGGTGCCGATGGTGAAAGTCACTGGCGGCCAGCGTATTGACTTGCTCGGTGTAAAAAAAGAAGACCTGACCAATATGTGGGCCGATCTGGATATGCCATCCGGTTACGCTTACGGCAAATCTATCCGCACGGTGAAAACCTGCGTCGGCTCTGAGTTCTGCCGGTTTGGTACGCAAAACTCTACCCAGCTCGGCATCGATATCGAGAAAGCCTTTGACCATATGTGGGCACCGCATAAGGTGAAGTTCGCCGTGTCTGGTTGTCCGCGTAACTGCGCCGAATCAGGCATCAAGGATGTCGGTGTCATTGGCGTCGACTCCGGCTGGGAAATTTATGTCGGCGGTAACGGCGGCATTAAAACCGAAGTGGCGCATTTCTTGTGCAAGGTCAAAACTGCCGAAGAGGTCATTGAGTACTCGGGGGCATTTATCCAGATTTACCGTGAAGAAGCGCGTTATCTGGATCGTACCGTGCACTGGATTGAGCGCGTCGGCCTCGACTATGTCAAAAAACGCATTCTGGAAGATGCCGAAGGCCGCACTGCTGCCTACGAGCGCTTGCTGTATGCATTACAAGGGTCCGTCGACCCGTGGGCAGAGCGCGTCAACAAGCGTGATGAACACAAAGAATTCGATACGATTACTGTTTAATTAATATGTGGCGTGCGACAATCGTTAACACACGCCCGGGAGAAACAACATGCAAAAAAGCTTTTGGGAAGTCGGCCATAAACCGACATTATTTTCAGCCTTCTTTTATTTCGACCTGAGCTTTATGGTCTGGGTCATGCTGGGGCCATTGGCGGTGCAAATCGCTGCTGACCTGCAGTTAAACCCGGCACAAAAAGGCCTGATGGTGGCGACACCAGTACTCACCGGCGCTATCCTGCGTATCGTCATGGGCGTATTAGTTGATCAGCTCAAGCCGAAAAAAGCTGGCCTGATTGGCCAGGTGATTGTGATTGCCGCGCTGCTCACTGCCTGGTTGCATGGCATCCACACTTATCAGCAAGCCTTGCTGCTAGGCATGTTCCTCGGCTTTGCCGGGGCAGCCTTTGCCGTGGCCTTGCCATTGGCCTCACGCTGGTATCCGCCAGAGCACCAGGGCACGGCCCTGGGCATTGCCGGTGCCGGTAACTCAGGCACGGCTTTGGCCGCTTTATTTGCGCCTGGCCTCGCCGTGGCATTTGGCTGGAGCAATGTATTTGGCCTGGCACTGATCCCACTACTGCTCGCGCTGGTCGTGTATTCCGTGTTTGCTAAAGATGCACCAGATGCGCCTGCGGCCAAGTCATTGTCACAATACCTGGCGGTGTTAAAAGACAAAGATGCCTGGTGGTTTATGTTTTTCTACAGCGTGACCTTTGGTGGTTTTGTTGGCATGGCTTCTTCACTCACCATTTACTTCCACGACCAGTATGGCCTGGATCCTGTGCATGCCGGTTACTTTACTGCGGCTTGTGTGTTTGCCGGTTCGCTGGTACGTCCATTCGGCGGTTTGCTGGCTGACCGTATCGGTGGCATCCGTTCCTTGAGCACCATGTACGTGCTGGCTGCCATTTTCCTGTTCATTTTAAGCTTTGGCATGCAAACACAAGCCGCTGGCCTGGCGGTAGTTGTGTTAGCCATGGCATCCCTGGGTATGGGCAACGGCGCCGTGTTCCAGTTGGTGCCACAGCGTTTCCGCAAGGAAATCGGCGTGATGACTGGCCTGGTTGGCATGGCTGGCGGGGTGGGTGGTTTTTACCTGGCCTCCAGCCTGGGATATTCTAAACAAATCACAGGCAGCTACCAGATTGGCCTGACCATTTTTGCAGGCCTGGCGATTGTGGCACTGGTTGGACTCTCTAGCGTGAAAAACCGCTGGCGTACCACCTGGGGTGCCGCCACCGTCACCAGTGCAAAAATTTAAACCTATTTGCGCAACCATCCACGGATACCAAGATGAAATTGAACTTCAGTGTAGGCGAAAGCAGTGTCACCGGGCCCAGACCTCGTAATGAGGACTATATTGGCCTGGTCACCCCTGCCGACGCCCAACTGGGGATCAAGGGCGCCTTGCTGGCCGTGGCGGATGGCATCAGTGGTGGCGCCGGTGGCGCTGAAGCGGCTGAAATGACGGTGCGCACACTGTCGGCTGACTACTATGCCACGCCTGACACCTGGACCATACAGCATGCACTGGACAAGGTGATTCAGGCCGCCAATCGCTGGGTGCTGTCACAGGCACGCAAGCATAGCCAGATGGCAGGCATGGCAACGACCTTATCGTTACTGGTATTGCGCGGGCAACGCTATGTGCTGGCGCATGTCGGTGATACACGTATCTACCGCCTGCGTGAGCAATCGCTGCAATGCCTGACCACTGACCATGTCTGGGACAGACCGGATATGCGCCACGTGCTCAAGCGTGCAGTGGGGCTGGATGATCAGCTCAGCGTCGATTACGCCGAAGGCTTGCTGCAAACCGGTGATGTCTATGCCATTGTCAGTGATGGCGTCTGGGCCGCCCTCGGCGATGCCGATATACATAAAGTGTTGATGCTGTATCACACACCACAACTGATGGCAGAACACCTGACCAGCCAGGCGCTGGAACAAGGCGGGCAGGACAATGCTTCTGCCGTGGTGGTGCGCATTGACCAGGTCGGCCAGGATCACCTGACCGATATGCTGGCCGATGCCCTGAGCCTGCCCGTGCCGCGCAAGCTGGCAATTGGCGACCAGCTGGATGGCTTTACCATTACGCAAATCATCCATGATTCGCGCGTCAGCCTGCTGTACCAGGTCAAAAATGCGGCAGGCCAATTGTTTGTGCTAAAAACACTACAGCCAGCCAGGGCAGACGACAAAACCAGCTGCGAAGCCCTGCTCAACGAAGAATGGCTGGCCAAACGCGTGGTATCGCAATGCGTGCCGCAAATCCTGCCGCTGACACGTGAACAGCGCAGCGCGCTGTATTACGTCATGACCTGGCATGAAGGCGCGACGCTGCAGCAACGCCTTGAGGCCGGGCATCATTTCACCATGAATGGCGTTGCCAATATCGGCCAGGATTTATTGCGCGGCCTGAGCATGCTGCACCGTTTGAATATCGTGCACCGCGACATCAAACCAGCCAATATTCATATTGGTAGTGACAAGCGCCTGCGCATCCTCGACCTGGGGGTGGCACTGAGCAGCACATTACCGATGCCCGAGCAGATGGAAAATCCGGGCACACCAAGTTTTATGTCGCCTGAACTGTTTGATGGCAAAGTCGCTGACCGCCAGGCAGATATTTATGCCGCGGGTGTCACGTTGTATCACTTGCTGACCCGCAAATATCCTTATGGCGAGATCGAACCTTTCCAGTCACCACGTTTTGGCGAGCCTATCCGCCCTAGCCGCTACCGCCCGGAGATCCCGGCCTGGCTGGAAAACATTATTCTCAAGGCCATTGCCAGAAAGCCGGCTGACCGTTTTGAGACGGCGGAAGAAATGCTACTGGCGCTGGAACATGGCGAACTGAAACCGATTGTCATCCCGCGCACGCCGCTGATCGCCCGTGCACGCCTGGTCAAATGGCAATGGCTGGCCGTGATTTCACTGTGTATTAACCTGTTATTGATTTATTTGTTACTGGTCTCTTAAGCCTTTGCGCTGTGAAAACCAGACTCCAATTGGAAAAGAGGAAATAATGAGTTGGACAAAAATTTGCCCGGTTAACGACATTCCTGCCCTGGGTGCACGCGTTGTGCGCCATGGCGAAGTGGATATTGGTGTGTTCCGCACTGAAGATGACCGTGTGTTTGCACTGAATAACAGCTGCCCGCACAAAGGCGGCCCGTTATCGCAAGGCATCGTCTATGGTGACAAAGTCGCCTGCCCATTACATAGCTGGAAAATCAGCCTGGTCGATGGCAAGGCAGAAGAACCTGATGTCGGCCACACCGCCTGCTATGCAGTGAAAGTAGAAGACGGCGACGTCTATCTGCAATTGAATAAGCAGCTTTAGCAATACAGACAATCTATGACCCAACAGCAACAACTCCAGAATACACACAGCACGTTGACCGCGGAGCCAGTACAGTTTTATCCGCAACGGCGTGAAACACGCAGCACTTGCTGCTATTGCGGGGTGGGTTGTGGCGTCATTATTACCACGGAAGGCAAACAGATTGTCGACGTCAAAGGCGACCCCGAGCATCCGGCCAACTTTGGCCGCTTGTGTACCAAAGGCTCGACGCTACACCTGACTGCCAAACTGGATGCACGTGCCTTGTATCCGGAAATGCGTTTGTCTCGCGATGTACCCAGGGAAAAAGTAAGCTGGGATAGCGCACTCGATCACGTTGTCGACCGCTTTGCCGACATCATACAAACGCACGGCCCGGATGCGGTGGCGTTTTATATCTCCGGCCAGTTACTCACCGAAGATTATTATGTGTTCAACAAGCTGGCCAAAGGCCTGATAGGCACTAACAACGTCGATACCAACTCGCGCCTGTGTATGAGTTCAGCCGTCGCCGGTTATAAAGTCACGTTGGGTGCCGATGCGCCGCCGGCCTGTTATGAAGATATTGACCATACACAGTGCCTGTTTATTGCGGGCTCCAACACGGCATTTGCGCACCCGATTGTGTTCCGCCGCATTGAAGATGCCAAGGCGAATAACCCGGACATGAAAATTGTCGTGGTGGACCCACGCCGCACAGATACTGCGCAACTGGCAGACTTGCATCTGGCGATTTTGCCCGGCACCGACGTTGCATTGTTCAACGGCCTGCTGCATGTCATGCTGTGGGAAGGCTTGCTGGATATGCAATATATCCGCGACCATACCGAAGGTTTTGAAGCGCTGAAGGAAACCGTACGCGAGTACACGCCGAAAATGGTGGCGGATATTTGCGGCATCAGTGAAAAAGATATTATCCAGGCCGCCAAATGGTTTGGCGCTGGCCCTACCCTGTCCATGTACTGCATGGGGCTGAACCAGTCCATCCACGGCACAGAAAAAAATGCCGCCCTGATTAACCTGCACCTGGCTACTGGCCAGATCGGCAAACCAGGGGCTGGCCCGTTCTCACTTACCGGCCAGCCCAATGCCATGGGTGGCCGCGAAGTGGGCGGCATGGCTAATTTATTGTCTGGTCACCGTGACCTGGGCAATGCCGAACATCGTGCAGAAGTCGCCCGATTATGGGGCGTGCCTGAGGTACCAGCGACCCCGGGCAAAACTGCCGTAGAAATGTTCGACGCGGTGAAAAGTGGTGAAATCAAAGCGATCTGGATTGCCTGCACCAACCCGGCCCACTCCATGCCGGATTTGAATAATGTGCTGGCTGCACTGCAAAACGCCGAGCTGGTGGTATTGCAAGATGCATTTAACAACACCGACAGCAACCAGTACGCCGATGTGTTTTTACCTGCCACCACCTGGGGCGAAAAAGAAGGCACCGTGACCAACTCCGAGCGCCGCATTACGCGTGTGCGCCCTGCTGCGCCCAAACCGGGCGAAGCGCGCCATGACTGGGAAGCCGTGGTCGACTTTGCCCAGCGACTGGAGCTAAAACTAGGCAAAACCCAGGCGCTGTTTAACTATCCGGATACTGAAACCATTTTTAACGAACACCGTGAAAGCACACGTGGCCGTGACCTCGACATTACCGGCCTGAGCTACAGCATCCTGGAAACGCAAGGTCCACAACAATGGCCGTTTAAATCTGGCGCCTCCCAAGGCGAAGCGCGTTTATATACGGATGGCGTATTCCAGAAACCTGACGGTAAGGCGCACTTTATGAGTGCCGTCTACAAAGGCACCGCAGACAAGCCGGATGCGCGCCATCCTTTCCATCTGCTGACTGGCCGCCTGCGTGACCAGTGGCATGGCATGAGCCGCACCGGCATCGTGCCGCAACTGTTTAACCATGAAGAGCAGCCTGTGATCTGGATGCATGCAGACGATATGCAGCGCCGCGCATTCAAGCATGGCGATATCGTTAAAGTCAGCAACAAGCGTGGCAGCCTGGTGGTACGTGTGCAGGCTTCTGACGAAGTGCAACCGGCGCAGATTTTTATGCCCATGCACTGGAGCAGCCAGTTTATGCACGGTCTGGGCGTCAATGCCTTGATGCCGCCCGCTGTTGATAAATTTTCCAAGCAGCCAGAGCTTAAGCACACTGCAGTCAAAATTGAGAAGCTGGACCTGCCCTGGCAAATGGTGGTGATGCGCAATTGTGACGACGCGCAACTCATCAGCAAAGTACGCAAGCTGCTGAAGTCGTTTGACTACGCCAGTTGCGGCCTATATGGCCGCGATGCCGGGATGGTCATGTTGCGTGCCTCACACCATGCAGCGCCAGACGCGGCACTGATTGCCGAACTGGATGCCCTGCTGGATATGGCAGAAGATGCGCCCATGCTGACTTATAACGATGCCAAACGTGGCATTAGCAAGCATATATTGGTGCAGCATAACCAGGTCACTGGCGTGCGACTGATTGGCGAAACACTGGCCGCGGACTGGCTGCGCGAAGTCATGAGCCAGGGTACCCTGACAGACGAGTTGCGACGCTGGGCCCTGGCGCCACTCAGTGCACCGCCTGCGGGCCAGCATAGCCGCGGCAAGATCATCTGCAACTGCCTGGATGTATCGGAAAACGAAATCATGGAAACGCTGGAAATGGGTGCAGATCTGCCTACCTTGCAGAATAAACTCAAATGCGGGACCAGTTGTGGTTCATGCGTGCCGGAGCTTAAACGCCTGGTTAAATTGCATGGTAAAGTACACGCCTGATATGGAAATCATGTCATCGACACAGTCGAAATTGATCTAGATCGCCCCTTAAGATCGATTCTGGTGCAATCCCCCTGATATGCATCATTATCGTGCATCATACTTATTTCACCCCACTGCCTTGATCTCTACTGAATGCATAAAACGCACACCAGGAAAGATATAAACCGCTATATAACAGTCACTTAAAGAATTTCAATCGCTTGCAGTGACACCTCCCCCGCCTCCTGGCATGCCAATTGCTTATTTGGCAATAAATCTCGTTTATTAACGATGAGTATTTGCAATAAGGGCATTTTCGCAGTCAGGAAATCCCTTTATGGACAACGGCGTCCATAGCTTATTTAAATGCTGCCAAAGGTGGTCGCTAGATAAGCTGTGGGCGCCTTTTTTCGTTTTTAAGTTTAGTAAATCGCAACGCATGCCTATGGAAAAACAACTGCCATCGTCATGCTTGCATCTGATGGGGAACACACGATGAATCAACTTACCCGCGTAGTAGTTGTCGGCAACGGCATGGTGGGACATTATTTTATGCAGGAACTGGTGAAACGCCACCCAGACCTGGCAGCCGCCAACCTGCAAGTCACCGTATTAGGCGAAGAACCACGCCCGGCTTATGATCGTGTGCACCTGTCCAGTTTTTTCTCAGGCAGCACCGCTGAAGATTTATCATTAGTCGAACCTGGCTTTTATGACCGCCCAGGCCTGGAACTGCGCCTGAACGCGCGCGTCAGCCATATTGACCGCCACCAGCATACCATCACGCTAAGCGATAACACGGTCCTGTCATATGACAAGCTGGTATTGGCGACTGGCTCTTTCCCGTTCGTGCCGTCTGTCGCTGGCCGTGATCGCGAAAACTGTTTTGTTTACCGCACCATTGAAGATCTGGAGGCCATGACGGCCGCAGGTAAATCCGCCAAGAGTGGCGTGGTGGTCGGCGGCGGCCTGCTCGGTCTGGAATGCGCCAAAGCTTTGCGCGATATGGGCCTGGACACCCACGTAGTGGAATTCGCGCCGCGCCTGATGGCCGTGCAAGTGGACGAGGCTGGCGGCAAAGTGCTGCGCAGCAAGATTGAGGAGCTGGGTGTACACGTACATACCAGCCGCAATACCACCGCGATCGTGGATGGTGCCACTGCACGCCATCGCATGGTGTTCTTTGATGAAACCTGGCTGGAAACCGACATGATCGTCTTCTCCGCCGGTATCCGTCCGCGCGACGAACTGGCACGTGAGTCCGGCCTGGCCATCGGTGCACGTGGCGGTATCGCTATCGACGATTTCTCCCGCTCCAGCGACCACGATATTTACGCCATCGGCGAATGTGCCAGCTGGAACGATGAAATGTACGGCCTGGTCGCACCCGGCTACGACATGGCCCGCACAGCTTGCGCGCATTTGTCAGGTGAAACGATGTCTACCTTCCAGGGCGCTGATATGAGTACCAAACTCAAGCTGATGGGCGTCGATGTGGCCAGCGTCGGCGATGCGCATGGCAAGACGCATGGTTGCCGTAGCTACCAGTACACCGATGAAGTGCGCAATATCTACAAAAAAATCGTCGTCAGCGAAGATGGCAAGAAACTGCTGGGCGCGGTGCTGATTGGCAATGCCGATGAATACGGCACGCTGCAACAGATGACGGTCAATGCCATGGCTTTGCCGGAAAACCCGGAATTCCTGATTTTGCCTGCCAGCGATGGCAAAGAAAAACCTGGCCTGGGCGTAGATGCCCTGCCAGACAGCGCGGTACTGTGTTCGTGTAATAACGTCAGCAAAGGCGCCATCGGTGAAGCAGTGGCCGCGGGTGCTTGCAGCATAGGCGAAATCAAGTCTTGCACCAAAGCGGGGACTGCCTGTGGCGGTTGCGTGCCTTTGGTGACGCAAGTGATGAAAGCGCAGATGGTCAAGCTGGGCATGACTGTCAATAATCACCTGTGCGAACACTTCCCCTACTCACGCCAGGAGCTGTACCACCTGGTACGCGTGGAGCAAATCAAAACCTTCGGCGAACTGTTGCACAAGCATGGTAAAGGCATGGGTTGCGATATCTGCAAACCGACCGCGGCCAGCATCCTCGCCTCTTGCTGGAACGATTTTATCCTGAAGAAAGACCTGGCTTCGCTGCAAGACTCGAACGACTACTTCCTGGGCAATATCCAGAAAGATGGCAGCTACTCTGTCGTACCACGTATGCCGGGTGGTGAAGTCACCCCTGATGGCCTGATCGCTATCGGCCAGATTGCCAAGAAATACAACTTATATACCAAGGTCACCGGTGGTGCCCGTGTCGATATGTTCGGTGCCCGCGTCGAACAATTACCGAATATTTGGGAAGAGTTGATCGCTGCTGGTTTCGAGTCTGGCCATGCTTATGGCAAATCATTACGTACCGTGAAAAGCTGCGTTGGCTCCACTTGGTGCCGCTATGGCGTGGACGACAGTGTTGGCCTGGCCGTGCAACTGGAAAACCGCTACAAAGGTCTGCGCGCACCGCACAAAATCAAGTTCGGTGTCTCGGGTTGTACGCGTGAATGCGCCGAAGCCCAAGGCAAAGATGTGGGTTTAATCGCCACCGAAAATGGCTGGAACCTGTATGTATGCGGTAACGGCGGCATGAAGCCACGTCACGCTGAACTGATCGCCAGCGACCTCAGTAAAGAAGAGGCGATTCGCATGATAGACCGCTTCCTGATGTTCTATATCCGCACTGCTGATCGCCTGCAACGCACCAGCACCTGGCGCGACAACCTGGAAGGTGGCCTGGACTACCTCAGAGACGTGGTGATCAATGATTCCTTGGGCCTGGGCGCCGAACTGGAAGCGCAAATGCAACACGTGGTAGATAACTACCAGGACGAATGGAAAACCGCCGTCAATGACCCTGAAGTGCGCAAACGCTTCCGCAGTTTTGTGAACAGCGTGGCTGGCGACAACAATATTGTCTTCGTCAAGGAACGCGACCAGATGCGCCCTGCGACGGTAGAAGAAAAGAAACAAGCGAAGGTGATTCCTATCCTCGCGACCACAGAGTAATCAACGGAGTACCCCATGAGTCAATTACAACAAGCAGCGTCATTGGATGATGCAATCAATCAAATCCCAGACAATGCAGGCGCGTGGCACCCGGTGTGTGCACTGGAAGACATCTGGCCCAATATGGGCGTATGTGCCTTGGTAGAGGATCGCCAGATCGCGATTTTTCGCCTGCAGGATAACCTGCTGTACGCCATCGACAATCATGACCCGCACAGCGATGCCAACGTGCTGTCACGCGGCATCGTCGGCGACTTAGGCGGCGAGCGTGTCGTCGCCTCACCGATCTACAAACATCACTACCAGTTGCGTACTGGAGTCTGCGTAGAAGATGACAGTGTGCGCCTGAACACCTACGCGGTTGAAGTGCGAGATGGCGCAATCTGGGTGCAGGTCTAGGTTGCATCGGGATCAGGCACGATGGTCACGCAGGTAAAATCAGTCTGCCCCTACTGTGGTGTCGGGTGCGGCATTGTCATGGAGGTCGAAGATCAGGGCGTCACAAAGAATCAGCGCGTGATCAAGGTCTATGGCGACAAGCAGCATCCGACTAACTTTGGCCGCCTGTGCACCAAGGGCAATACCTGCATCCAGGCCATAGCTGAATCTGGTCGGCTGGACTATGCCTATGTACGTCCGGCACGCGGACAGGAATCCGTGCGTACCGGTATGGACGAAGCCATCAAGGAAACCGCACGCCGCCTGCGTGCTATTCTGGACGAACATGGCCCGGATGCGATTGCCTTGTATGTCTCCGGCCAGATGTCGATTGAGTCCCAATACCTCGCCAACAAACTGGTGAAGGGTTACCTCGGTAGCAACAACATTGAGTCTAACTCGCGCCTATGTATGGCCAGCGCAGGCAGTGGCTATAAATTATCGCTGGGTGCAGATGGCCCGCCAGGCTCCTACCAGGACTTTGACCAGACCGATCTGTTCTTCGTCATTGGCGCCAATATGGCCGATTGCCACCCGATTTTATTCCTGCGGATGATGGATAGAGTCAAAGCCGGTGCCAAATTGATCGTGGTTGATCCGCGCCGCAACACCACCGCAGATAAAGCAAGTTTGTTTATGCAGATCAAGCCCGGCACTGATCTCGCTTTACTCAATGGTTTATTGCACTTACTGGTCAAAAACGGCCACACCGATACCGCGTTTATTGCCGAATTTACCGAAGGCTGGGAGGTCATGCCCGACTTTCTCGAAGCCTATTCGCCAGAAAAAGTGGCCGAAATCACAGGTATTAATGAACACGCCATCCGCCAGGCGGCTGAGTGGATAGGCAGCAGTAAAAACTGGATCAGTTGCTGGACCATGGGCCTCAATCAAAGCACCCATGGCACCTGGAACACCAATGCCATTTGTAACCTGCACCTGGCGACCGGCGCGATTTGCCGCCCAGGCAGCGGCCCATTCTCACTAACCGGGCAACCGAATGCCATGGGTGGCCGTGAAATGGGCTATATGGGCCCGGGGCTACCAGGCCAGCGCTCAGTCTTAGTCGAGCAGGATAGACAATTCATCGAACAGCTGTGGAAAGTGCCGGAAGGTACACTGCATACGCGTCTGGGTGGCGGCACCGTCGCCATGTTTGAGCAAATGATGGCCGGCGACATCAAAGCCTGCTGGGTGATTTGTACCAACCCGGTCGCCAGCATGGCCAACCGCAAAAACGTCATCGCCGGACTGGAAAAGGCCGAGCTGGTGATTGCCCAGGATGCGTTCCTCGATACTGAAACCAATCGCTATGCCGACATTTTGCTGCCGGGTGCCTTGTGGGCCGAGGCAGAAGGCGTGATGATTAACTCAGAACGCAATATGACGCTGATGCAGCATGCGGTGAACCCGCCGGGTGAAGCCATGGCAGACTGGCAGATCATTGCCAAAGTGGCTTGCGAAATGGGCTTTAGTGAAGGCTTCAGCTACCAGTCAGCCGCTGAAGTGTTTGCGGAAATCACCCAGGCCTCTAACCTGAAAACCGGTTATGACATCCGCGGTGTCAGCCATGAAAAATTACGCCAGCAATCCCTGCAATGGCCATGCGCGCCAGACAGCACTGAGGATCGTCATCCGATTCGCTATCTTAATAATGGCATCAGCCAGAAACTGACTATCCGTGAAGATGGTAGCCAGCCGCGTATTGCCTTTGCAACTGCCAGTGGCAAAGGCGTGTTTTTTGCCCGTCCACACATGGATCCGGCAGAGTTGCCCGATCCAGACTATCCATTTGTGCTGAACACCGGTCGCCTGCAGCACCAATGGCACACCATGACCAAAACCGGCAAGATTCCTACCTTAAACAAACTCAACCCGGGCCCGTTTGTAGAGCTGCATCCAGAAGATGCAGCCGCGCTGGGCATACAAGATAAAGACGCCGTCGAAATTCGCTCACGGCGTGGCCGCGCAGTATTACCTGCCGTAGTGACGGATCGCGTGCGTGCTGGCAACTGCTTTGCACCTTTTCACTGGAATGATGTATTCGGCGACGACTTGACCATTAATGCCGTCACCAGTGATGCGATAGATGCCATCTCACAACAACCCGAATTCAAATTCTGCGCTGTGGCGATGACACGCGTCGCCGCGGCGCAGCCGCCTGCGGAAGAAGATGCACTCATCACAATCACCGACGCAGGTGACTCGGTCAAGAATCACAAGGAACTTCCTATGAAAGATATCGACGCTTTAGCCAGGTTGCTGGGGCTTGATAAGCAAGCGGACATTATTCTGGATGCGCACGAACAACTCTACTTGCAAGGCTTTATCACCGGCTTGCGTACCGAAGAGTCGCGCCAACTGGGTGGCGTGCCCATGCTACCAGAAGGCGCCCCGCTGGCGCCGACCAAACATGTGCTGATCAACGGCATCCTTGCTGGGCTGTTTGCACGTAGCTGGCTGCCTGACAACAGCAACCTGCCTACAGGCCTGCCGGATTTTTCGACCACACCAGCCGCCCCACCGGTGATGATTCTGTGGGCCTCACAAACCGGTAATGCTGAAGGCTTTGCCGAAAAATGTGCTGAGCGTATCAACGCCAGCGGGCTGCAAGCCACAGTAAAACAACTGGACAGCATCACGGTGGCAGACCTTGCCATGAGCAGCCAGGTGCTCCTGCTCACCAGTACGTTTGGCGATGGTGACCCGCCTGATAACGGCAGCCATTTCTGGAACGCCCTCCAGGCGGATACCGCACCCAAGCTGGAAAAAACCCGTTTTTCCGTGCTGGCATTCGGTGACTCCAATTATGACCAGTTCTGTGGCTTTGGCCGCAAGCTTGATGCACGCCTGGAAGCATTGGGCGCGCAGTGCCTGACGCCACGTGTAGATTGTGAACCGGACTTTGAGCAAGCCGCCAACGAGTGGCTGGGCAAAGTGGTTTCCGCTTTGGCTAATCATGCCGCCAGCGTGACACAACCCGCCATGGCACTGGCAGGCGATACCGATGAAGTGCTTGCAGAAACGGCGGTGGCAACGCCCTCAGGCTATACGCGCCAGCAACCACTGCAAGCCCCATTGATCATCAACCAGCGACTGAATGCCCAAGGTGCAGAGAAAGAGATCCGCCAGTTTGGTTTTGACCTCAGCAATAGCGGATTCAGCTACGAAGCAGGGGATGCACTCGGCGTCTGGCCGACCAACTGCCCGGAACTGGTGGGCGATATGCTGAGTGCGCTCAAACTGTCACCCTCTACCATGGTGACCGTGAAAGATCACGGCGAAGTGGCGTTGGTAGATGCCCTCTCACACCACTATGAGATTGCCCGCATCACCCCTGACATGCTCAAGTTTGTGCAAGAACGCAGTCACAGTGCCGCACTGGCAGCACTAATGGCCGATGACAAAGCACTCAAAGACTGGCTATGGGGTAAACAGATCATAGACTTGCTGCTAGCGTATCCGATCAAGGTCGAGGCGAGCGAATGGCTCAGCGTCTTAAAACGCCTGCAACCACGCCTTTACTCTATTTCGTCCAGCCCGAAGACCTATCCCAACCAGGTACATCTGACGGTTTCTACCGTGCGTTACGGTAAAGATAAGACGCGTGGCGGAGTGTGTTCAACTTTTATGGCCGACCGCGCAGGCGAAATCAGCGTGCCTATCTTTCTGCAACGCTCGACCCACTTCCGCCCGCCAAAAAATCCGGATGCGCCGTTGATTATGGTCGGCCCAGGCACCGGCATCGCGCCATTTATCGCCTTTTTACAGGAACGCCAGGCCACAGGCGCGCAAGGTAAAAACTGGCTGTTCTTTGGCGAACAACACGCTGCTACAGACTTTTATTACCACGAAGAACTGCAAGCCCTGCAACAAGCAGGCGTGTTACACCGACTGGATACGGCCTTCTCCCGCGACCAGTCAGAGAAAATCTACGTGCAACAGCGCATGCTGGAACAAGGCGAAATCCTCTGGCAATGGCTGGAGCAAGGGGCTCACTTTTGCGTCTGTGGTGACGCCAGCCGTATGGCAAAAGATGTCGATGCCGCCTTGAAAACGATTGTCCAGACCCATGGCAATATGAGTGCCGAAGCGGCTGCAAACTACGTATCAAAGATGGCGCAGGACAAGCGCTATGTGCGGGATGTGTATTAGAGTCGAGGGATTGCTTACCATACTTCAAAGGTGCTTACAGGCTAAGCAAAATTAGATAACAAAGCAAATTATATATTAGGTTTTGATACTACTTAATATAGTCCACTTCGCTATCATATTCTCCAATTGCTGCTTGTAGTCCCGCCTCTCTTCCACTGTTTTATCAAAGTTGGCGGATAAAAAATAACCATATTTATTTTTTATCCCATCCATATTGAATTGAAAGTTGGATGAGATATGCTGATGCACTTGATAAATTCTGTCTTGGATATTATCGCCTTCAGATAACTGTTTTTCATTGTATACATGTTCAGGAAAATTCAATTCACGTACCACAGCGATAGTAAATAGAAGAGCAATCTGCTCCGGCAACTTTCCAAAAAAACGATTAAAAAAGGACAGGCATCCTGCGATAAGAAGCATAGCTCGATGCTCAGGCATCGGATACCTCTTAACATCTCCCTGCTTAAACAACTTATGGTAAATATCTTTTATTGCTTCGGATATAGCTTTAAATAAAACATCTTGTGTAAGACTTTTTTCATATTTCGTGATGTTTTTAAGCGTATTTTTCCCAAAAGTTAAAATGGCCATTAAAATCTGAGCTCCGAAATGATCAGCTCTAGCTTCAATGGCGACACTGTCTAAGCTTTCAGTATCAGTGTGAGAAGTATGATTATTAAGGTAATGTGCTAATTCATGGCAAATTATGATTAACACAAATATGTAATCTTTGATTGTCACAGCATCGTAAGAGCACAAATCATAAGAGAGTCGAATGCGCATATTCTTCCCAACTCCAGAACATGTAGCATGGGTTACCAAATTTTTTTGGTCATACTCTTTGAGAATTCTGAATTTTGCACTGTGATAGAAAAAATTCTCAACATCCAAGAATGCTGAAGCTGCAATCTGCTTTCCGTTTGATATCATTTTTATGATTTAAATTCTTATGAAGACTTTAATAAATAACAGGTTATTTTCATTTCTTTATTATCTAATTCCAAATTACCGTGTTCTAGTTCAGAAGTCATAAATTGACTTTACGGTATAACTAAGATAGCTTTAATTCTCAATAAAACACTGGGAAATTCGGATGCCAGAGAATGAGTCAACTACTGAATCGTGTTCTAATGCAGAACACGAATTAAAGTTGTTTTACGACAAGCAAGGGCATTACTATGCTGCTTGCGTTAATGCTTTTTATAATACTTCATTTGAACATGACAAAAGCATTCTTACTTTATCAACAGCTGGAATAGGATTTATTACCGGCTTAATTTCAGCTAAAGGTGTAGCAAATACATACGCTCTTGTGATAAGCGTTCTAGCCATTATTTTTTTCACCTGCAGTCTAATTTTCGTACTTGCAATTTTCAAAGGTAACCGCAAGTACATAACAGAGATTATCCAAGATAAAAACCCCAGTCCTTCCTTAGGTATTCTGGATAATTTAGCATTGGGTTGTTTTGGATTGGGTATAATTTTTACAGTGGTAATGGGTATCGCTTTTTCAATTGATGCATATCAAGAGGGGAATAGAATGTCAGAAAGAAAAAATGTTTTGGCTAATGATAGTGCTCTCGGAGCACAAGCACTGAAACCGAGTAATACAGTTGAGAAAAGTGTTACAGGAGCAGTAGCACTCAAGCCTGCTCTACCTACTCCAGCCCCAAGTATTCCAGCAACTCAAAATAGCGAGAGTAAAAAATGAGCTCTAATGATAAAACCAACCCCATAAATATTAGAGAAAGCTTTTATGGATCAGCTAAATTAAGACCCAATGAACCATCATTAGAGAAAGTAAAGGGTAGTGTTGAAGGTGCAGGAGGACTCAAACCTATGCCAAATGTACCCGCACAAAAAACTAGCCCGACTACTGACGAAAAGAAAAAATAAAGATCTTCAAAACATATCAATCAAAATGGTGGTGACTGGCACCATGCTCATGAGGATGGCAGCCCGAGGTGAGCGATACTGGCATTCCAGAATAAATAAGCCAAGACTCCGCCCCTCCCCAAGATCAGATAGGCTTTCAAGTAACGGGATAGCATGGCTTCTTTGTAGGCCATCGCGATCAACAACATAATCAGTGCAGCCAAGGTATAGCGGCTGGCGCCAGTAATGTAAGCACTCATTTCGTACCAGCACAGGCCTGTCTAAGTTGAAATTGGCACCCAAGAAAATAGCTGCCATGGTGACCATCCAATCAGCTTTAAGATAATCCTGCTATATATAGGCTGTTTTTATCTGCTCAGGCCGGAGTCAAGGCCCGCAGCACCGACTGCAATACCCCAGGAAACTTCTGCTCAATCTCCTCTACCCTGAGCGCATTCATATGCTCAGTGCCTTCAATCAGGGTTTCCACCAGCCCGGCGGCGCGCAGAATTTTAAAATGATGCGACATGCTGGATTTTGGACGATTCAAGTCGAGTTCACCACAAGTCAGTTTACGGCCTGCATTGGCCAGTCGGCCGACAATCTCCAGGCGTGTCGGGTCTGACAGCGCATACATAATGTCTGTGAGCTCCACCTGATCCATATTGGGATGTTTAATTTGCCGCATATGTAAAATTTATCACAACGCTTGATATTATTCCATAGTTCGATTATATTCGAACTATGGAATTTAATAAAAGTGTTTAAGCTGCAATGAAAAAAGAACCATCTTCACAAGGCATCCCCCTCGCCTTATATGCCCTGATGGCCGGTGCTTTTGGCATCGGCACCACTGAATTTGTCATTATGGGTTTATTGCCAGAAGTCAGCCGCGACCTGCACGTCAGCATCCCGATGGCTGGTTTATTGATTAGCGGCTATGCACTAGGCGTAGCAGTGGGCGCGCCTATCATGTCTATCCTGATGGCCAAGTTTTCGCGCAAAAGCTCGTTGCTATGGCTCATGGCCATTTTCACGCTGGGTAATTTAATCTGCGCGGTAGCGCCTGACTACACCACCCTCATGATCGCGCGCGTGGTGACTTCGTTTGCACACGGTACTTTTTTTGGCATAGGCGCGGTGGTCGCCACCAGCCTGGTGCCTAAAGACAAACGCGCACTGGCAATTGCATTAATGTTTACCGGCCTGACGGTCGCCAATGTCATTGGCGTGCCTGCGGGGACCTGGTTAGGCCAGATGCTGGGCTGGCGGTCAACCTTCTGGGCAGTGACCATGATAGGTCCGGTTGCGCTGGCGGCGCTCTATTGGCTGGTACCCAGTGATCATCATGCAGAAAAGGTCAATGTGCGTGCTGAAATCAGTACCCTGTTGCAACCCCAAGTGATTGCCGGATTGCTACTGACCATTATTGTAGATACGGGCCTGTTCGCGGTGCTCACCTACGTCGCGCCAATACTGACCGATGTCGCACATTTTTCACCCGCCGCCATTTCACCGGTATTTTTACTGTTTGGTGTGGGCATGGTCATCGGCAATATCATAGGCGCCAAACTCGCCGATATCCACCTGGATAAAACCCTGATAGGGGCATTGATGTTCATCATTGCCATCCTGGTCTCGTTCTCCTTCTTTGCCCATCAGCAAATAGGAGTCGTCGCGCTGGTCGGACTGCTCGGCATTGCCGGTTTTGCTGCGGTGCCTTCATTGCAGATCAAAATTCTGGAAAAGGCCAGCGGCGCACCGACCTTGGCCTCAGCCATGAATATTGGTGCATTCAATATAGGCAATGCCGCAGGCGCATGGGTAGGTGGATTGGTGATTACGCATGGCCTGGGCCTGACCGCCATTGGCTGGATTGCCGGTTGCATCGTATGCGTGGGGCTGGCATTGGCAATCATAGAAATGCAGCTCCTTTCAAATAATGCCAACTCAACACTGGCATCTGTCGACAATTAATCAATAGGAAAACTTAGTAAAAGGATCATCATGGCCGATTTATTTTCTAGCTATCAATTAAAAGACGTCACTCTCAGAAACCGCATTGCGATTCCGCCTATGTGCCAATATATGGCAGAAGACGGCGTTGCCAATGACTGGCACAAAGCCCATTACGCCACGCTGGCACGCGGTGGCAGCGGACTGGTGATTGTCGAAGCCACCGGCGTCGCGCCAGAAGGCCGCATCACCCCTGGCTGCCTGGGATTATGGAACGATACGCAAACAGCACAACTGCGTGAAATTGCCGCCTCTATCAAGGCAGCCGGCGCAGTACCCGGCATCCAGATTGCCCATGCCGGGCGTAAAGCCAGTGCCAACAAACCGTGGGAAGGCGATGACCATATCGCAGAGAATGACCCGCGTGCCTGGCAAACGATTGCACCTTCTGCCATTGCCTTTGGGGGTGATTTGCCACGTGTGCCCAACGCCATGTCGATTGATGACATCCAGCGCGTCAAACAGGATTTTGTCGCTGCGGCAAAACGCGCACTTGATGCAGGCTTCGAGTGGCTGGAAATCCACTTTGCGCACGGCTACCTGGGGCAAAGTTTTACCTCTGCACACTCTAACCAGCGTACCGATGCTTATGGCGGCAGCTTTGAAAACCGCTCGCGTTTTACCATCGAAACGCTGGAGGCCATCCGCGCAGTGTGGCCAGAGAACCTGCCACTCACCGCCAGGTTCGGCGTCATTGAATATGATGGCAAAGATGAAGAAACCCTGAGTGAGTCTATCCAACTGGTCAAAGCCTGGCGTGAACGCGGACTCGATATGCTGAGCGTGAGTGTTGGTTTCACCATTCCTGAAACCAATATTCCCTGGGGCCCGGCGTTTTTAGGTCCGATTGCACAACGCGTGCGCAATGAAGCGGGCATCCCGGTTTCATCCGCCTGGGGCTTCGGCGCACCATCATTGGCAGATAACGCTATCCGCAAACAAGAATTGGACTTAGCCATGATAGGCCGCGCACATCTGGAAAACCCGCACTGGCCCTATTTCGCCGCCAAGCAATTGGGTAAAGACAATGCCGCCTGGGTATTGCCTGCGCCTTATGCACATTGGCTAGCCAGATATAGAAGCCCGACATTAGACTAAGCTTGCCCGGCGGGAAGCGGCACTGACCGTGTCACCGCCTGCCAGGCCTGGCTCTTGAGCAAACATTCACTTAAACGATGCATTACTTGAATAATGCATCGTCATTAGCCGCGCGAAAATTGTATTTAAGTCGCTACTATTGCGATACAGCATCCCTTCACATGCTTGAGAATAAGCTGCATTTTTCGCGCGACGCTTGACCGCCATATGTCATGACAACCCCTCCCGACCGCCGTTAATGAAAATCATTATCACAATTTAATAGCATCAACAATTACATTTACGCCAAACATGGTAAATGTTAGTTAAATACCAGGTGTTTTAATGGGTATCTATTGCTTTTAATTTTGCAAGTTAGATACTGTAATCATTGTATTTTCGTTAATAGTTACCTAGGTAATTATTTTCACGATAGCCCAAACGGGTACTTGGAAACCTAAAAACAATACGTAAAATACAGTCATGAAATACGCAATTGAACTTGTATTTCATGTGACAAAAAATATCTTTTCGGGAGATGATGATGAGCGCAATCGTTAAATTTATGAAGGATGAAGATGGCGTTGTCGCCATCGAGTATGTCATTATTGCTGCGGCACTGGTCGGTGTATTGGCTGCCGTTTTTTCTGGGATGGGTACCACTCTGACCACCAAGCTACAGGCCATTGTGAACGGTATCACCACCTAGAAACAATGTAGCGTATCGGGTTCAGCCTATGATATCCATTAAAACCTCTTACCCCAACGGTGAGAGGTTTTTTTGTTTCTGAACATGACGACTTACGCAGCACTTGGATTATGGTTACTGGCCGGGGTATTGATCTACGCCTGTTACACCGACCTTAGATTTCGCAAAGTGTATAACACACTGATTGTATTTGGCCTGATAAGCAGCTTGGGATTGTGGCTATTAAATGCCAGCGGGCCAGGCGGTGTGCAATGGTTACAAGGCGTGGGCTTAGCGTTCATGTGTTTTATGCCACTTTATTTGCTGAAAGGCATGGCAGCAGGCGATGTCAAGCTGGCCATGGTGGTCGGTGGCATTTTAGGTTCGGCGGCATGGATGCCAGTTGCGGTGTGTATCTATCTAGTTGGTGGAGTATTGGCTATGGGAGTGGTGTTAATGCAAAAACGGGGCATGCAACTCATCAGAAATGTGAATGCAATCCTGTTTTTCAGGTTACACCATACGCATATCCAGCTAGGTATGGAGGATGGGACAGATGGCATCAACAGTGTAGGCAGAATGCCTTATGCACTGGCGATTGCGATAGGTACGTTGATGGGGGTGTACACACAACATATGTAGTCTGGCATTCGTGACCATTTCATTTGCAAGTTTTTTTCGAAAAAGAGAATAAAAATGAATATGCGTGCAATGACGATGCTGTTGTTTGCCTTGTTAGCAGCGATTGGAGCGGTCGTAGCGGCTTCCAAATGGTTGCAAACACGTTCGATGCAAACTGAAAAAGTAGTGGTGATGGTCAGCCCACTCAATATGGGTGAAAAAATCAATGTGGGCATGCTGAAACGCATCGATTGGCCCAAAACCAGTTTACCCGAGGGCTTCTTTGGCGAGGTCGAGAAGCTTGATGGTCGGGTGGTCAAATATAGCCTGCAAAATGGCGAGCCCGTGCTGGAATCCAAACTGGCACCGGTTGGCTCTAAAGGCGGCTTGTCTGCCGTGATTGCCGAAGGCAAGCGCGCAATTACTGTCAAAGTCAACGAAGTGGTGGGCGTGGCTGGTTTCGCGCTACCAGGCAATTACGTTGACATGATCGTCAATACCAATCAGGCCGAACGCAACGGCGACGAAGACAATATTTCCAAGATCGTCCTCAAGCACATCCTCGTGCTGGCCGTGGGCGATGACGTCAATGCCAATGCCGACAAACCCAAAGTCGTCAATGCCGTCACCCTCGAAGTCACCCCGGAGCAGGCAGAAATGATTGACCTGGCACGCAGTGTCGGCAACCTCTCCCTGGTATTACGCAATCAGGCCGACCCCGGCGACGTTGCCACCCAGGGTATCACTAAAGAAGCCTTGTTATCTTTGGTCCCTAAAAATACAGGACCGGTGATGCCAGTAATCAGCAAACCCAAGGCGAAAAAAATGATTGTTGCGGCAGCGGCGCCAATAGTAGTGACTAAGAAATGTACCAAGGTATTCACAGGGACGACTGAGTCACTTGAGTGTTTTTAACTCAAAAAGTAAGTGAACAATAACTCAAACAATATTGAAAACCTTAGGTTTTCAGAGGGGGTCGATCATGGATTTCTTCTCATTGAAGAGAACGCATATCGCATTTGATCACAAGTCAAAATATGCGTTGAAGTTGTCTCTCCTGGCCGCGGCGTTCATCACTGCCACGTTGCCTTCCTTGTTGATTTCTGCTGAAAAAACCAAAGCGGCAGTCATTGAAACCAATGATTATATTGGCAATGGCGATGCCAACTGTGACGGCGAGATTGCCCATCCCACCACCATGCACCTGCCGCTGGGCAAGTCTACCTTAATGAGTCTGCCGGAGCCGCTGGCGACGCGCAGTGTGGGTGATGCGAGTGTGCTGCAAACCAAGCTGGTGTCATTAAAAACCCTGTATCTGCTTGGGGTGAATATAGGTACGACCAATATGATCATCAAAGGCAAGAGTGGCAAATGTACCTTTGTCGATGTGGTCGTCAATATGGATGCAGAAGGATTGCTTCAAACATTATCAGAACTGCTGCCAGAGGAAAAAAACATCAAGGTCACTGCCGCCGCAGATTCGCTCATCGTCTGGGGCTCGGTGGAGGATGCGCTGACAGCCAACCGGGTGATTGATATTGCACAGACCTTTGTCAGAAGAAGAACCATGCCGGTATTTGCCAGTGGCGACAACGCACAGATGCAAATG
>Ga0066487_100147_pt1 | contig 23804 bp, 23 predicted proteins | sample LakWasM129_HOW14_2_FD_59588 | JGI IMG/M metagenome (GOLD analysis project Ga0066487, IMG submission 59588) | Freshwater sediment methanotrophic microbial communities from Lake Washington under simulated oxygen tension - Sediment Metagenome 129_HOW14 | ecosystem: Environmental > Aquatic >... | reverse complement strand
GAGCCAGGCCCAGGTCAAACTGCGCCAGTTTCCCCGGCAATTCGTGCGGCGGGACGGGAGGCAGGAAGATCAAGTCCGGCTGGCGTGCGGCGGGAAGCAGGCCAAGCAAATGCTCCCGATAACCCGGTCGGGCTTCGCCCAGGAGATGGCATTGGCTCGCTTGCGCCGTGCGGCCCCACGCGACCAGAAACGACTCCAGTCCTCGACCGGGGCCGATGGTCTGGGAATACCAGATGAAAGTCGGCGGAGTCTGGACAGCGGGAGAATCGATCCGGGAGCGAGGTTGCAGCGGGAAACTGTTGCGGATGACGATCGGAGGCTGGCATTGATACGCATCGCGGAGCGCGTCCGCCATGCTCTGCGCCGTGGCCGAGGCGTAGACGGCGTGCCGCAGGGCGAATTGTTCCGCGCGACGCAGAAGTCCGAGGGGACGGCTAGAACGATCCTCCGGCAACAGATCTTCCGAGTGCCAGTCTTCCATGTCCACCGCCACCCGTCGTCCGTCCTGGATCAGGTGTTGGGCGGCCCAGATCGGGATCTCCGTGTGCACGATGGTCAGATCAGCGGGGAAGGAACGGGCGAATCGGAGAAGGGCCGAGGCGGGGCCCAGGGCTTGGGCGGTTTCGAGCCCGAGTTGACGTTGCAGCAGCCGGGCGGTCCAGGTTGCACTGCGTTGAGTGAAATCAGCGAGGCGGACCCCAGGGGCATCGGCGGTATAGTCGAGGACCATCCGTTTGAAGGGCAGACCGTGCATCAATTCTCGGTCCATTTGCTCGAAACACGGCTGCACGGAGACGCTCATGACCGTGACGTCGTAGCCGGCCTCGCCGAGGGTGGTGGCTTCCTTGACCACACGCGGATTCCGGCACAGATGAGCCGAGGTGAGGATGAGGATTTTCTTGCCGGACATGTTGTCGGCGGGTCAGGCCGCGGGCGGCGCGGGCCGCGCCTCGACGTAGAGGGATTCCACCTGGCGGGCGGCGGTATCAATCAACAGTTGCGGATCCGTGCCTTGACGGAAATTCATCCGCGCCACCTGGGGGAATCCGCATTCCTGCAGCAGCGTTTGCATCAATTGGAAGTCAAAGATGGTGCGGTGGCCGCAGAGGGATTCGCGATCCTGATAGAATATTCGGTTGACGCTCATCATCGGCGTCCAGATTCCGCGGCAGGGATCGTGTTCCTGATACGGAAAGCGCACGTCGCCATTGCCGTCCCGATGTTGCACGTAGCGGCGGATATAAAGTTCTCCATCGGGCACGACGATGCGCAGCACGCCGTCGGGTGACAGCACCCGGTGCATCTCCCGCAGTAGATCGATCACCGCGGGCAGGGGGAAATGTTCGAGGCAGTGTTCGGAGAAAATTCCTTGCAGCGAGCCGTCGGCGAAGGGCAGACCGCGGCGGATATCCCAGCAGACATCGACCCCGGGATGCCAGAGGTAGTCCAGATTGATGAACCCGCCGTGGGTATTCGGGCCGCACCCCACGTCGAGATACCGCAACGACCGCACGCGCGGACGCCCGAGCTGAAACTTCCGATTGCGAATCCACGCGCCGATCCAGCCCTGCACCTTGGCGTAGGAGGTCAACGGGCGTTTCAGGGAAATGCTGTTCAGCGGCATGAGTCGTGGGATGTAATCAACTCCGCCCCGACCGCGCCGCCCAAGCCAGGGTTTGGTGGAACTGCCGGTGACTGACGGCCGGGGAAAACGATTCGGCGGCGATGCGCTGGGCGCCGCCGGCCAGTTGGACACGCAGTTCGGGCTCCTGCTTCAGGTGCAGCAAGGCTTGCCGCCAGGTCGCCGGATTGCGCTCCGTGACCACCAGGGCGGAACCGGGATGATCCAACCCCCAGCGGATGCCGGTGGCATAGCCGGGTCCGAGTAAGAACAGAGGCAGACCGAGGGTGTAGTATTCCGAAAGCTTGGTAGGGAAGTGGGTGCGGTAGAGCGTGGCTTCCTCGTGGCCAAACGGGTAGGGCAGCAACAGGGCATCGCAGGTTGCGAGCAACTCACGCCAGAGTTCCTTCACTGGTAGGAAGGAACGCAACTCAACGGCCGGGGAGGCGGCCAGGCGGTTCGTGTGGGCCGAGTAGACGCGCAGCGTGATGCCGACTGCTTCCAACTCCGGGATCAAGGCGGTGATCTGGCGTTCGTAGCCGTATTCGAGTGAGCCGGCATAACCCAGCACGAAGCGACCGGGCGTGCGGGTGGTCCGGCAGGCGGCGGGGTCGCCCTGCGGGATGTCGGCGGAAGGGGCGAAATAATGCACGGCACTTTGTGCGCGAAAAACACGTCGCAGCCAGACCGCCATCTGGCGGGAAACGGCCAGGTTGCAGGCCGCCTGCCGGTAGATGCGACCGATGCGGCCGAATTGCACGCCGCGCCACATCCGGCTGACGCGCTCAAAGCTGTCCGGCCGGTCCATCGTGATGGTCAGCAGCGGCAGTCCGTGCCGGCGCGCCACGGCACTGGCGATGGAATAATAGGAAAAGCAATCCATCACAGTGACCACGAGATCGGGCCGGAACCGGGCAACTTTGTCATTTAACCAGCCCGGACGTGGCGTGGGCACCAGACCGAGGGTATTGGCGAGGTTCACCCATTGATGAAAGCGGGTGTTGATCCACCGGGTCACGGGGAGCGGATAGGCAACGTATTCGCATCCGAGCAATTCTGCGCCTGGGACCGGAGCGGGACCGATGACGAGCAGACGGTCCGCCGGATAATCGTGCAGGGCACGCAACAACTGCTGACTGCCCGCGTTGGCGCCCTGCGGAATCTCACGCGTGAGCAGCAAAATGCGGGGAAAATCGGTCGGTTCAGTCACAACAGGGAAAGAAACCGCGCCGCCGTCGCCTTCGGCGCGTAGTGCTGCAGCGCCCATGCCTGGCCGTGGGCGGCAATCGTGGCGAGCTGCCCGGGATCGTCGCGCAGGCGTGCGAGGGTCGCCGCGGGGTTTTCGAGATCGATGCCGATGTAGTGCACCCAATTTCGCGGCATGACGGGCAGGGTGACGCCGTAGCGGTCCAGATCGAGGTGGAAGGCGACGGAACCGGCGGCAAGCGTCTCCCAAAAACGGAAGCTGTCCCATTGCACGATGCGGTCAGGCCGGGGGTCGAAGGCGGAGAGGAACCGGTAAAATTTTCGGCGCAGCTTCGCCCTGTTCCCGCCGACGAGCAGCGCACCGGGATCGCGCCACGGCCTGGGGGGGATGAGTTCGCCGCAAAAGCAGGAGACGGCCTGCGATGATTTCACCCGGGCGTAGTAGCTCGCGGAGAATCTCCCGCCGGTTTGCTCCCAAAGCAGGCGTTGCGCGGGGTCCTCCGGCGCGACGCCGAGGTTGTCGATGGTCCGGTCGAGGGGCAGCAGTTTCGCCAGCAGGGGATGGAAGCGCTGCTCGGCCAGGTCGCGCGAGCCGTGGGGATAGGGATGCGAAGCGCCGAAGTTCACGAGGCAGACGGGCCGGCGCTGGGTGAAGGGTGGGCCACCCGCGGTGTGCTCGATCACGCGGTTGGACAGGCTGAGTGTCCACGGCTGCATGTTGGAGGGGTGCCACGCCCGCCGGTTGAGCTTGGCCCGCAGGATCAGATCGAATTGCCGGAATTCCGGCCGCCAGGAAATGGTGCGATGGCCGTCGAGGAAATCGAACATCACGTTGCGGTGCCTGCGGCCTGGGCGGAACAGTTCCGCGGGAAGCGGCTGCTCGATCAGCCTGAAGGTGCTCATCGCGATCCAGTAGAAATAGGTGCAAGCGTAGACGACCACGTCGCAGTCCAGCGGTGAAACATCAGGACTGGCTTTGAACAGCCATTCGTCGCGATCAGGATGCAGCCTCCAGTAGTTGCACCGCGAATGATAGGGCACGCCCAGCGCGCGCAAGCCCTCGGCGAGGGCAATGATGTCGTCCTGCAGGTTCGCCGCCTCGCCGGAATTGTAGAAGTAGATGCTTGGAAAACTCATGGGTGCGGCAGTTCGCGCCAGGCACGGGCGAGCCCGCGGCGGCGGGCGGCGAGCTCAAACCGTGCCGGCCGACCGGCCTTCCACGCGTGCCACCAGTCGCCGAGCCAGCGGCGAAGGGAACGGCGGGGGTTCTCCATCCGACCGTGGCGGACGAGGCGGTGCAATTGCTCGGAATAGCCCCGGCCTTCGATGGAACGCTTGAAGAAATCGTCGGTGCAGCGCTCGGCCGGGATCAGGTGCAGCAGTCGCAGGGCGGGGAACACGCCTTTGCTGAAGCCACGGTCGCAACCGGTGTAGGCGATGTCGGTGTCGCCGCCATAGACGAGGCGTTTGCCCTGGAGGTCGAGGGAGGTGCGGGAGGCGTCAGCGAGCGCCAATTCGCGATACGCGTCAGCCACGGCGCGGCGGATGCACATGCCCGCGCCCCATGGCGTGGAGTCGTGATGGTCGATCTCGGTGGAAACGGCCGGAGCGGCCGGCTGGCGGTAGGCGAGGTAGCCCCACCATTCCTGGGGGGGCGGCGTCGCGTCGGCGGCGAATTCCAGGTCGACGCGGCCGCTCCAGGTTCCGAGCCTGCTGTGTTGGTCGGCGATCAGGAGGGCGGTGGTGAGATAGTCGGGCGCGAGCACGTTGTCGTCATCCACGAGCACAATGATTTCTCCGGTGGTAGCGGCAAAACCCGCGAGGCGGGCGGCGGTCAGGCCGGTGCGCTCCTCGCGCACCACGCGGCCGGAAGGATGGCCTTGCCGCGCCAGTTCGGCGGTCAGGGCGGGCTGCGAGTTGTTGTCCACGATGACCAGTTCCCACGCGTCCTTAGGCAGGGTTTGCCCATCCAACGCCGCCAGAACGCGCGTGAGATAATCGCGTCGCGGATTGTGCGCGGGGATGATGACGGAAACTAGCATCGCGGTGAGCCGTGGCTTGAGTTCATGACCGGTATCGGCGATTCAGGGCGAGAGCACCAGGCCACGGACACGGTCGTATTGATGCACGATGGCATAGGGCCGGCCGCGGGCATCGCGCAGGCGGCCGCCGTCGACCCGCAAGGAGGCGAGGGGCACGGCGTTGAGGTTGATCGCGGCTCCGTCGCCATAGGCGTGCGATGTGGCTGGCACCAGACGTTCGTGGATGACGAAATTGTGCACGGCTTGGTCCACATCATTTACAGTGGTCACCCGCAGGGACTCGGCGCAGTTGGCGGCGAGGTAGGCGCGCATCGCGACAACATCGCCCAGCGTGACCCCGGCGCACAACAAGGGACGCGAAGCCAGGCGGCGGAATGTTGCGCCACCATAGGAGAGCTGAAACCAGCGGCGGGCGAAGTGATTGGTGCCGATCGATTCGTTTTCGGCAAAAACGTGCAGACCGTCGCAAGGAAAGGGCGATGCTTGGAACACCGTATCCCGGATATCCACGAGCAGGATATGGGTGTATTTCCAGCCAAAATGATCGAGGTAGCGTCGGTAATGAAAGAATCGCTGGGAAAAGAGATGGAAGGAGGCTTCGGCGATGCGGGTTTGCAACGCATCAATATGCGGTCCCTTCCCAAGCAACCGGCGCGCGGTGTGAAAGAACCTCAACCAGCCGGCCAGGCAGATCCGATACCAGGCCTTTCTCCAACCGACTTGGTTGCCGAGATTGAGTTCGGCGGGAACCATGCGTGCACCCGCGTCATCCAGGTAGCGGTTAGTCGCTTCGGGGAGGTCACCGGCGATCACGACGAGATCGGCTTCGGACACATGGCGGCGCCAGCTTTCGACGAATGGCGCGAGCTGCTCCGGGCGGTAATGGCACGCGACGGTCAGGATCAGAGGGCGAATATCAGACATGCTCACCGGGATGAGGCTTGGCGTGCGGCGCGCCTGGGCAGGGCTTGGATTCGGCGGGCGGCGGCTTTGGCTTTCACGAGCAGGAAGTCGGGCAGCACACGGACGGGAAAGAAATATCGTTCGGATTTCTCCGTGCCGGCACGAGTGCGCACAATATCGCGCACCTGATCGAGCAAGGTGGGCAGCAGGTTTGCTTCGCCGAAGCAGCGTTCCCATTGTCGGCGGGCGTTGCGCGCCAAGCGCTCCCAATCGGATTCGCGGGCGGCCAAGATCGCCGGGAGGCGCGCGATATCCCGCTCCGGCACCTGAATGGAGCATTCGGACCAATTCACACACTGCGGCAGCATCAGGGCATCGCTGATTATCACGGGCACGCGGGCAGCCTCCATGGTTTCAAAAAGGCGGATGCTCGACAGGCCGTTGCCGCGGGGGCAAAGGACAAAGTGGCATTGGCGCATGTCGTCGATGAAGCGGGCGCGGTCCTGATCGCTCTCCTTGTAATAGAGCCGGTTGAATATGCTCTCTGTGCGACGCAGCAGGCCCAGCCCGGTTCGGGCCGCGCCTTGCAGTTCAACGAAAAGTCGTGCGCGCAGTGGTGAGGTCACATTGCCCGAAAAGCCAAACAGCAAACGAGCCTCATCAAGGGCGCATTCCCGCACCAGCCGGTTTGTGCGCAGCGGATAGCAGAAGCCGCGATGTCTGGCCGGACTGGCCAACCGGTGGCTGAGCGAGCAATACAGACCGGGCAAGCGGCCGTTCGGCGAGTCACCGGAGTCCCAGGCGAAGGTCTTCTCGGGATGCCGGCGATAGTGCGAGCCCGGGGCGGTGCGGAACGTCCGGCCGGCAAGGAAGGAGTGCCAGACCTGCGGTTCGATGATGAAGTCGGCCTCGTCGGCGCGAGTGACCCGCATAGCGGTTTGCGGTGCACCCGAAAACAGCGAGCCAAGCCGCTCCTCCCAATCGTCGCGGTGGTAGCGATCATAAGTTTCCAGCTCGAAATAGACTTTTGCTGGCGACGGTTTGGCCGCAAGGGTGTCACCGATTGGTGTGCGGTTTACCATCAGCGAGGAGCACCCTCCCGCCAGCCGGTGATCTGTGCGGGGGTTCCGTAGGCGATGCAGCCGGCCGGGAGATCCTTCGTCACGACAGCGCCGGCTCCGACAACGCAGCCGTCGCCAATCGTCACCCCACCCAGCACGGTGACGCCGGCACCGAGCCACACATCCCGGCCGATCTTCGTCGGCCGGAGCACGTCGGGTTGCGACCGGATGTCGGTGCCGAACGATGCGACGGTGTGGTTGGAAGAAAGAATGCGGCAATGCATTGCGATCAGACAGGCATCCCCGATGTCGACGCCGCCGTGACCGTAGATGACGGTGTATGGGCCAAGAAAGGCATCGCGGCCGATCTTGATGCTGCCGCCAAAGGCGTGGAGCACCACACCAGTCTCAATCCAGGCGCCCGGGTTGAGCGTGATGCGGCCGGCTCCATTGGGGCCGATGCCGGGCTGGCAGGCGATGTCGGCGGCGAGAAACCGGGGCGCATTTATTACAACATGCGAGGCGCGATGCCTCAGGACGCGCGCGCGTTGCAAACAGGATTTCACGAATTGCTTCAGCATGGGGGCAAAACCTTGAGAAAATCGTCGCTCAAATTATGCGCCTGCGCAGCGGCGGCAGCGGCGCGGCCCATGGCGGGCCAGAGGTCCCGTGCCGCCCAGGCTTCGCGCAAGGCGGTTTCCAAAAGCGGAAGGGTGGGGGCTGGGCAGAGGAATCCGGTCTCTCCGTTGGCCAGCCATTCCTCGGCCCCACCTACGCAGGTGGCCAGCACCGGCCGTCCGCACAGCATGGCTTCGGGAATGGTCATGGGCACGCCCTCGTCGAGGGCCGGAGAGATCATGAGATGATTGTCGGCCCACACGTCGCGCAGTTCAGTGACGAAGCCGGCAAAACTAATCCGGTCGGACAGACGGAGATGGCTGGCAAGTTCGCGCAGATATCCCTCCTCGGGTCCGCGACCGTAGATGTGCAAACTCCAGTCCGGCACGCCATCGAGCACGCCGGAGATGGCTTGCAGCAACATGGCCAGGCCTTTCTCCGGGGAGAGCCGGGCAACCGCAGCCAGGCGCCATGGGGGCGAAGCCGGCCAAGGAGTGACATCGGACGGCTGCCAGCGCAGCGGAATCTGGACCACCTGGGCATGTGGGAGGGCATGGAGCAGATGCCGCCGGGTCACAGCGAGATTACGATGCGACAGAAAACAGATGGTTTCCGCTGCCGCCAGAAGTTCGCGCGCGCGCGTCCGTTCGTCGGCGGACAAGGTTGGGTGCTCATGCTGGAAATTCGCGATGATTCGATAGCGAACCCGCTGGCGTTGAAGCCACGCGCACAGCGCCGGTTCGGCCAGGAGATCATAGGTGCCGCCGCAACTCACGATCACCACATCAGGTTGAAACCGCGTCAGGGCGGATATCATCCCAGCATCGACCGAACCGACCACGCCCAGTTTGCCGAGGAGTCGCCGGCCGAGGGAAGGTGGCGGACCGGGCTGGGCGCGGCAGACAACAACCGCTCCACGCCGGGCCAGCGCGGCCACGCGTGGATGAGCGGCAACTACAGCAGTAACGGCCACCAGCAATTGATCGCCGCGATCCAAGGCTCCTTCGGCTGCGCGGGTCCACAAGGCATCCGCCCCGCCCCACGGGTAGCCAAGGATAGTGGATACAAAAGCAATTCTCATGTTGTGGTGGATGGGGCTAGTATCGCTCCGCCTGCGGTCAGATTGCGAGATTGCGATTCATCCATCGCAGCGCTCCCAGCGATCGGGCAGGATATCCCGAGAATCCCGCAACGCCACATCGGCAAACCACCGCCCGGGGGCGATGACGATCTGGCCGGGTTTTTCCGCCAACCACGCCCCCCACCACCCGAGGGTGCTGTTGGCGATGATGGCGTGATCGCACAGGCTCATCAATCGGAGCACGTCGTGGGCCGCCGTGCCCGATGGCTCGCGCACAAATTCATGGGGGCCGGGCGGGGTGAATTCCCGGGCCACCGCGTCAATATCGTCGGAAAAAACATACAACATGGTCCCGGGGTGGCGCCGGCGGAACGAGTCGATCGCACGCTCGTAATAGCTGCGTCCAAGTGCGCCGATCTCCCGGGCATAACGCGGGTCCCGCACATAATCCCCCCGCCGGAAATGAACGAAGGCCGAGGGACCCCGCTTGATGCGTTCCGCGATCGCGTCGATCGCGGGCGGCGCGGGCGACCGCAACGTGAAGCGTGTCCGCACCAATTCCGAGACAGGCGTAAAAAAGCGCTCCGATTGAAACATCCCGTGCAGATAGGTGTTGTCCGGTTGATCCAGAAATCCCGGATAGTAGGCAAAGGTGGGGGGAGCGTGCCAGTTGCCGGCCGCATTCTGTTCGGGGATTGATTTGAACTGCAGCATCCGTGACAGGGCCGCCGCCAGGCGGACGAGGCGGCGCGGTCTGATGCCCCGGGTGCGCCTGATTTCCTCCGGGGTGGCGAAGGACTCGGTGATGTTGAAGGCGGAAAGTCCATAGCGTTCGTGCGGCTTGCGGTCCGGGGAGTCTTCAAACCAGGACGCATCAAGCTTGAGTTCTGTCTGGCAGTGCCGGGCGAGCGCAAGACCGGCCGCGTATTGGAACATCTGGTTCCCCAATCCTCCAGTGAGCCAAGTGATGATCATGCCACAGGGGCGGACACGTTCAATTGAACAGGCGGCGTTTCCATCTGCCCGCAGTGGTGCGGAGGCGGCGCCAGGCGTGTTGTATTCCGCGCCTCGCGAGATAAGGCCAAACTCGGGCATGGTGCGTGTTGACGTAGAATTGGTCGCCCTCGATATCTCGCCGGACCTCGAACCCGAGCCGGAAGCCGTGGGCGCGCATGTATTGCTCGATGTCGTGCCGCAGCTTTTGTCCCGCGTAGAGTTCACGGTCGGAGACCTCGAGCCAGATTGCGGTGATGTGGGGCAGCATGGATCGCGCGCCACTTAGCACCAGATGCTCGGCGCCTTGCACGTCCATGTGGATGAAATCTATGCCGCCGATGCTACGCTCGCGGCAGAAGTTGTCCAGGGTGTCAGTCTGCACGCCAATGGTCTCTTTGAATTCGACCCAGCCATACATCGGCTCGGTCGCTGCCGGGGGAAGGAGCGAGCTGGATTTGTTGCCGTAATTCCAATCCTTGCCGGCGAACTCCTCGCCGGGTCTGCCGGAGGAGACGTGGAAAGTAGCTCCGCCTGTGCGATCCGAGAGAGCAAGCGGGACCAATTCGGCGTTGGTCACGGCATAACGCGCGAAGTTGGCCCGCACCAGCTGCTGGTTGGCGGGCAGCGGTTCGAAGGCATATACCCGACTATGGGGAAAGCGCCTTGCGTAACGCACGGAATCCTCGCCCTCACAGCTGCCGATGTCGAAGATCACCAGCGGTCCATCCTGACGAAAAATCCGCAGCAATTCCCGTTCCGCTTCGGAAGGTGCGGAGAGATAATTGCTGATATCTGCTGGCTGGGGGGAATTCATCTGATCCGCGCAGGTGTGGGGATCAAGCCGGTGGACTGTTGCTGAATCCTTAGATCAAACCGGAGCGATCCGGATGATATCATCTTCAACGGTGAAGGTGGCGTGGGGGCGTGCGGCGGTTGCCATGGCTTGGATTTCTGCGATCGTCGGATAGCTGTCCGCCCCGTTGAAGAGACGGGCATCGTCGATCAATATCACATTGTGACCGGTCGGTTGTTTGAGCAGATAATCCAGCTCCTCGAAGATGGGCGTATCCTTGGCGCCTCGCGCCGACGGGCCTGAGCAAAAATGACCATCAAGCCAGAAAAGGGCGGGCGCACTCAGGCGCGAGGCGACCTTGGGCAGCTCGGTCGCGCTGTCGCCCAGATGCAGGCGGATGTGGGGCAGATGTGCGAGCTCCGCCACCGCGCGGGCGTGCAGCTCCGGGGCAAGCTCGATGGAATGGATCTCGCTGAATGCGTGGCGCAGCGTGAAAATGGCATTGCCAAACCAAGTGCCGGTTTCGACCAAGATCGGCGTGGCATATTGCCGGGCGCATCGCCGGATGCAGGCATACTTGATGGCATCAGGCGGTGGAGAGGGGCGACCGAGTTCCTGCCACCTTTGCACGGCTAGCTGGCTTTGCTGACGGAAACGGCGGTCCCGCCGCCAATCACGCAGAGGGTGATAGAGTCTGGTGCGGCGCAGCAGGCTGATGAGCATCGGGCGGATAGTGCTCATGGGGACGTCAACAGATGCGCTTCAGATCGGAACACATCGAATTCAAGACGAGACCGACCCCGGCGGTGCGGGGATAATAGCCAGTCACCCCTTCGCCTGAGAGATCGATGGTGGCCGCTTCAAAATGCTGCAGGGAGTGGTCCTGTTGGCTCAAACCTGCGATCACCGTGTAATGCCCTGCTTCGAGCATGACGCTGGTCTGTTCGAACACCGCCTCGAATTCGCCGGCAGGCAGCGATTGGGGTGGATGCCAGGCGGTTTGCACGGCCGTGCCATCGGCCGCGCGCAGACCAATGCCGATGACGATCTTTTCGCCGGGTTGCGCCATCCGGAAGGCAACACGGATGCGCCAGGGGCATCCGACCGGTATGACCGCGGGAGAAGGGGCGCCCGTCATGGTTTCGACGGTGGTGCCGGTGATATAGCCGCGTTGCAACAGGTCTGGTGTGGGGGCGGGAACCTTGGGTGCCGCCCTGGAGGCAAGGCCAACAGTATAGTGGTCGAGCACCACGGGAGTCTGGTCGATCGTCTGCAGCCGACCACCGGCGAGGAGCATGGCGGTGGGACAAAGCTGGCGGATCGACTGGAGATTATGGCTGACGAACAGCACCGTGCGACCCTGCTGGTGCGCCACTGCGTCCATCTTACCGATGCATTTTTTCTGGAACGCGACGTCGCCGACGGCGAGCACCTCGTCCACGATGAGAATTTCCGGCTCAAGGTGCGCGGCGACGGAAAAGGCCAGCCGGACATACATGCCGCTCGAGTAGTGCTTCACCTGGGTGTCGAGGAATCGTTCCACCTCGGCGAAGGCGACGATCTCGTCAAACTTGCGGGCAATCTCCGCTCGCGACATGCCGAGGATGGCACCGTTGAGGAAGATGTTGTCCCGGCCTGTCAGTTCCGGGTGAAACCCCGTCCCGACTTCGAGCAGGCTGGCGATCCGGCCCCGGATGGTGGCCCGCCCGGTGGTGGGCTCGGTGATGCGGGAGAGGATCTTCAGCAAGGTCGATTTGCCAGCTCCGTTCCGACCGATGATGCCGACCACGTCGCCTTGCTGGATTTCAAAGCTGACGTCGCGCAACGCCCAGAATTCCTCCCCGCTCACTTCCGCTCCGATCGGGCGGGTGATGCGCCGCCAGAGTCCGCGGGCGCCCTGCGCCAGCGAATCGCGCAGGTTGTCGTGACGTTTCTCGTGGGCAAGGTGGTAGCGCTTGCCCAGACCCTCGACGCGGATGACAGACTGGCTCATGGTCAGATGATGTCGGCGAAGGTGCGCTCCGTCCGGCGGAAATACCACAAGCCGGTGACGAGCATCAGCACCATCACACCGCAGGAGATCGCCAGGTTGAGTGGGGCGAGCACCGGTTCACCGCGCAAGAGGCACCAGCGGAAGCCGTCGATGGCGCCGACCATCGGGTTCAAGGAGTAGATATAGCGCCAGTTGGGCAGATTGGCCGAACTGAAGCCGACGGGGGAGAGAAACAAGCCGACCTGCAGCAGGAAGGGCACAACAAAGCGAAAGTCGCGGTATTTGACCGTGAGGGCGGTGAGCCACAGGCCGGTGCCAAGCGCGATGAGCAGCGTGAGCACAATAAACAGCGGAAGAAACACGATGCGCCAGTCTGGCGAAAACTGCCACCAGACGCAGAGGGCCGCCAGCAGGATCAGCACCACGCAGAAATCGATCAGCGCGACGGCCACAGATGAAAGCGGAACGATGAGACGGGGAAAATAGACCTTCGAAATGAGGTGGGTGTTGGCTACGAGACTGCCGCTGGCATTGGAGAACGCCGCCGAAAACAACTGCCAGGGCAGCAAACCGCAAAGCACGAGCAGCGGGTATGGCACGTTGCCGGCGGGCATGCGCGCCAGTTTGCCGAAGATGAAGGTGAATACCGCGAGCGTGATCGCCGGCTGGATGAGAGCCCAAAGCACGCCGAACACCGTCTGCTTGTAGCGCACCTTGATATCGCGCCACGCGAGGAAGCCGAGGAGTTCGCGAAAACGCCAGAGGTCCGCCCAGTAGTGCCGGCTGGAACGGCCGGCCTCGAGGACCAGTTCGGGAGTATCGGGATTGGCCATGGCGTCAGGTGAGGGCGGCGGCGAGACGCCGCTGGAAAACGGGGAAAGCAAAGGAGTCGACATGGCGGCGCACAACCTCCGAATCACGCGGATTCCGCACCAATTCGCCGATGGCATCGGCCAGGTCGGGGATGTTGCCGTATTCCACCAGCCGGCCGACGGTGTCGTTGATGACCTCGGGCACCCCGCCGGCGCGGGCACCGACGCAGGGTTTGCCGTAAATCATCGCCTCGAGATAGACCAGGCCGAATCCTTCCTTGCGGCTGGGCAGGGCGAACAGGTCGCAGGCGGCGTATTCCGCCCGCAGGGCTTCGTCGTCGATCGGACCGGTGAAATCAACCGAACCCGCGACCCCGAGTCGCTGGGCGAGAGCGGCGAGTCGCGGTTGATCATCGCCGGTGCCCACGATTCGCAGCCGGGCGGTGGGATATTCGCGCCGCACCAGCGGCATGGCCTCGATCAGCGTGTCAAAGCCCTTGTAGGTATCGGCGCGCGTCAGGCGGCCTACGGTGAGAATGCGAGGAAGCGCGAAGGGTGCTTGCGAGACCTGGTTGTTCAACGCGGGGGCGAAGTGGGGATCGAGGGTGTTCGGCAACACCACGAGCCGCTCCGGCCGCAACCCGGGACAGAAGCGCAGCAGCTGGCGGCGGGTGTATTCGCTGATGCAAAGGATGCGGTGCGCCCCGCACAAGGCGCGTCGTTCGAGCAGGGAGTAGGGGCGCCAGACTTCGATGCCATGCGCCACCAGGTGGTATTTGAGCCGCGGATTCAGCAGCCTCGCCAGCCAAGCGATCGGGAGCAGGTGGAGATGGGCGCAGACCAGCACATCCGCCTGCCGGCTCAGACGCAGGGTCTGGCGGATGAACCGCAGTTTGCCGCGATCGCAGCCGAGGTGTTCGCCCAGCCGGTCGTTGGCATAACGGTTCATCCGCGGTTCGGCGCCGGGCCGGTCGTTCAACACCAGGGAATTGACGCGGCCCGCGGGACCGGCGATCTCGCACAGGGCTCTCAGGTAGAGCCGCATGATCCGCGCGATCCCGCCTTCGTGCAGGAATAGTTCGGGCGATAACAGGAGATAGTTCACGGCGTGGCGCGGCGGTTGGCGAAGGTGATGAGCACGGCGAGCGTCCACACGCGTGACCAATTGCGCGGGTCGCGTTGCGTGGCGTAATCGCGCCAGTGCCGGCTGGCTTCCTGTGCGTCGAGCCAGGGACAGGCGGCCAATGAGCCGCTCGAAAAGGTCTCGTCGAGAAACGGCTTGAGTTCGGCTCGCATCCAATGGGCGAAAGGCAGCGTGAAGCCTTGTTTCCGACGCTGCCGGATCGCCGCCGGCACGATGTCGGCGGTGGCGTCCGCCAGCGCCCGCTTGGGATGGCGCGGATCGTATTTGAACCAGTGCGGTTGCGGCCACAGCCACTCCAGCAGCATGCGGTCCACGAAGGGCACGCGTAGTTCCAAGGAGTGCGCCATGCTGAAAACGTCGCTGTCGCGCAGCAGCACGTCGGCCATGTAGGTTCGCAGTTCCCAGGCGCTGATGACCTGGAACGGGTCCGCCCCGATGAGTTCAAAGGCGAAGTCTTCCAGCATCGGATGGTTGGGCCCGAGGCGTTCCGCCTGGGCCCGGGCGTCGGGCGACAGCAGCGCGAGTCGCTGCGCCTCGGGCAGCACCCGGCGTTGCAGCGAGGCGAGCTCGTGCAGATCACGGGCGTGGGCGAGGAAGTCGGCGAGCTTGCGCGCTCGCACCGAGGATTGCGCCCGGAGTCTGCCCACGACGCTCTGCCGCAGAGACGCCGGCAACTGGCGCCAGAACGGAAGCAGGCGGCGCAGTCTGGGCAGATCGCGGAACGACGGATAGCCGCCGAACAACTCATCGCCACCGAGACCGGACAAGGCGACCGTCACGCCGCCGCTCCTGGCCAGCCGGCTCGCGTAGTAGGTGTTGATGCCATCGCCGGTCGGCTGGTCGAAACTGGAAATGATTTTCGGCAGATCGGCGGCGACGCGCGCACCGGTGATCAGTTCTTCGTGATGCTCGGTGCCGAACGCTTGCGCGGCCAGGCGGGCGCTGACCTGCTCGGAATAGCCGCTCTCGCCGAATACCAGCGAAAAGGTCTTCAACCGGCCCGCTCCGGCGCGCGTCATCAGGCCGACGATGGCGGTCGAGTCCATGCCGCCCGAGAGAAACGCGCCGACGGGAACATCCGCCACGCGGTGCGCGCCGATGGTGTCCTCCAACTGATGGCGCAGGCCGTGGACGAAATCATGATAGTTGGCCGCCACCCGGCCGGGCTGCTGTGGCGCGGGCAGATGCCACCACGCTTCGGTCTGCACCCGGCCGGCTCCGTCCACCTTGAGCGCGTGCCCCGGGGGCAGATTGGCGATGCCGCGATAGATCGTGCGCGGGGCCGGCACGCTGAACCAGGCCAGATATTCGCCCGCGGAAGCCGGATCGATTTCCCGCGCCACGCGGCCGCTCGCGAGCAGCGCGTTGAGTTCGGAGGCGAAAGCGAGGCCGCCTTCCGGCAGGCGCGCGTAGTAAAGCGGCTTGATGCCGAACGGATCGCGCGCGGCGAACAGTTTCTGTTCCTGCGCATCCCAGACGGCGAAGGAGAACATGCCCCGCAAGCGGTGCAGGCACGCCGGGCCTTCGCTGGCATAGGCGGCGAGCAGCACCTCGGTGTCGCAGTTGGTGCGGAAATTCCAACCGCCCAGCGCCAGCTCCGTTTGCAGCGCCCGGTAGTTGTAGATCGCTCCGTTGAACACGAGGGTGAACCGGCCGTCGGGACTCGTCATCGGTTGATGCCCGTGCGCGGGATCGATGATGGCGAGCCGGCACATGCCAAGCGACGCCGGTCCTTCCGAGAAGAAACCGCGGTCGTCCGGCCCGCGGTGTCGTTGACGCTCCACCATGCGGCCGACTGCCTCGCGCCGGACATCGGCGTCAAGCTTGGCCGATACGATTCCCGCTATGCCGCACATGGGGTGAAAACACTAAGGATAGCTTCGCCCCGTCGCATCCCTTTCACGGAGGCGGCGAGACCGGAGGGGAATTCATTCACACGCAAAACATGGCCCGTTTGGGCCGCCCTCATCCAACAGCACATGCCCGCCGCGTGGCAATGCCGATTTAGCGCAAAGCCTTAGAGACAAATAGCTTTGCTTATTTCCGAGGATTTGGCCGGAGACGTCAGCAACGCCACCAAATGCAGGCCGAATTCCACCGCGGTGCCCGCGCCGCGTGAGGTCGTGATGTTCCCGTCGGTCACGACCCGTTCGTCCGCCAGTATTGCCGGCAATTCGTTGGCCACCGAGTAGTGGGCGGTGTAGCGCCGGCCGGCGAGCAGACCAGAGTCGTTCAGCACGGTCGGCGCGGCGCAAATGGCCGCCAGCCAGCGGCCGGCGGCGTGGTGTTGCAAGACAAGCTCGCGCACGCGCGGATCGGCACGCAGGTGTTTCACCCCGGCACCACCGGGCAAAAACAGCAGGTCGAACAACCGGCCTTGCACGGCCGACAGGGCGACGTCCGCGTGCGCCGTGATCTGGCTGCGCCCGGTGGCGTGGCGATTCTCGTTGAGCGAGGCGACGGTGACCTCGATTTCCGCGCGGCGCAGCAAATCGATCGGGGCAAAGGTTTCCAGTTCCTCAAAACCGTCGGCGAGAATCACGAGCACGCTGGACATGGGGCAACTTAACCACGAATGGATATCAATGAACACAAATTTTTGGCGCGCGGCTGCTGGGTTGAGATTGGGGCGACGTTAGTGTCCATTGTGGACTCCTCCCTGATGAATCTTCTCTCTGGCAAACGCCTCGTGATCTTCGGCTGCGGTTATGTCGGGTCGGCGCTTGCCCGCGCCGCCGTGGACGCGGGTGCGCGCGTCGAGGCGCTGACGCGCAATCCGACCAAAGCGGCGGAGTTGCGCTCGGACGGTCTGGCGAATGTCGTGGTGGCCGATCTGGACTCGTCGGACTGGCACGGCCGGATCGCGGGCGGTGCGGACTTCGTGGTCAATTGCGTCAGTTCCGGCGGGGCCGGTCCCGATGGCTACCGGCGGTCTTACGTGGACGGCATGCGTTCTATTTTGAATTGGGCGGCGAGCGGCGGCGTTCCCGTGGGCACGATGGTTTACACCAGCAGCACCTCGGTTTACCCGCAGGGAGCAGGCGCGGTGGTGGACGAATCCGCTCCGGCCGATGGCGCCACGCCGAACGGTCGCATCATTCGCGAGTCCGAGATTCTGCTGCAAAACGCGCCCGAGGCGGCGTGCCGGCGCTGGTTCATTCTTCGCCTTGCCGGCATCTACGGGCCGGGCCGGCATCATTTGCTGGATCAACTGAGGGCGGGTTCCGCTTCGCTGGCCGGCGCGGGCGATTACCACCTGAACCTCATTCATCGCGACGACATCGTCGCGGCCCTCCTCGCTTGTCTCGTCGCGCCCGCGACGGTGGGCAGCGGCGTCTTCAATGTGGCCGATACCGCCCCGGCGATGCGGGCGGACGTCGTGCGCTGGCTGGCCGGCAGATTGGGACGGGCGATGCCGAATTTCGACGGCAGGGCGGGGGCCCGGCGCGACGGAGCGCCGATGCCCGACCGCGTGATCAGCGCCGCCAAAATAACGCGCACCCTCGGCTGGCAGCCGCATTACCCTGATTACCGCGACGGCTTTGAAAATTTGTTGTCGCGTTAGCCCGCGGCCGGTCTTTCAACTTCCCGCTTTCCACTTTCAACCCAATCCATCCATGGCCGGCGTAGGCAAACTCCTCAAACAAGCCCAGAAAATGCAGAAGCAGATCGAGACGATGCAGGCATCGCTCGAGACGCAGGTGATCGACGTGTCGAGCGGCGGCGGCGCGGTGCAGATCAAGATCAACGGCGCCGGCAAGTTCCTCGCGCTGACGCTCGACCCGGAATTCCTCAAGGAGGACAAAAAGCTCGTCGAGGAGACGATCCTCAGCGCCGTGCAGGAAGCCGCGCAGAAGGCGAAGGAGCGCAACGATGCGGAAATGCAGCGCATCTCCTCGGCCTTCCAGATGCCCGGCATGTTTTGATGGTTTCGATTTTGGATTCTCGATTTTCGATTGGGAAAGAAACCCGGATCGTGAACGCCAAACGAAAATCAAGAATCGAGAATCGAAAATAGCATGACGCCCGCGCTTGAGACGCTGCAAAAGCAGCTGAAGCTGCTCCCCGGCATCGGTTATCGTTCGGCCGAGCGTATCGCGCTGCATTTGCTCGTGGAAAAACCGGCGCGCCTGCCCGAACTCGTCGCGGCCCTCGAGTCCGCGGCGAAGAATGTCCGCCGCTGCGTGACCTGCGGCAATCTCTCGGAGGAGGAACACTGCCCGGTTTGCGCCGACGAGAAACGGCGCACCGGCCAGGTCTGCGTGGTCGAATACGTCACCGATCTCGCCGCCATCGAGCGTTCGGGCGCCTACCGCGGGCGCTATCATGTGTTGCACGGCAAGCTCTCGCCCATTCGCGGTGTCGCCCCGGAGGATCTCAATTTTGGCTCGCTGTTCCAGCGTCTGGAAACCGGCGAGGCAACGGAACTCATTTTGGCCCTGTCCAATGATGTCGAGGGCGAGGCGACCTGCCATTACCTGACCGAGCGCCTGCCGAAAACCGGCCTGAAAGTGACGCGCATCGGCTTCGGCCTGCCGAGCGGCAGCGGCGTGCTCTACGCCGACGCGGTGACGCTCAAGAGCGCGCTCGAGGGCCGGCGGGATTACACCTGAAGCATCGCGGGCTTGACCGGCACGCGTCGCCAGATAGCACTGGGAGCGTTCTTTGCGGGCGTAGTATATCGGTATTATATGTGCTTCCCAAGCATGAGAGGCGGGTTCGACTCCCGCCGCCCGCACCACTTTTCTTTCCGGGGCGGAAAGTAAAGTGTCCGCCATAGCTTCAGCGACGGCGGACTTTCATTCGCGCCCCGCTCCAACATCCCCTCATGAAATCCCTCCGTTTCCTCCTCGCGCTGGCATTCGCCGGCTTTCTCACCACCGCTTTCGTCCGCGCCGCCGATGACAAGCCCAAGTCCGAAGAAAAGGCCTGCGATTGCCCGAAGGACAAGGACGGCAAGGTGTGCGGCAAGGACAAGGACTGCTGCTGCACCGGCAAGAAGTGCGACAAGAGCATGGACAAGGCGGACGAAAAGAAAGAAGAGAAGAAGTAATCGCCGGGTGGGATCGCCGATCCCGTCCGTCCGCTCAAGCCGCGCTCCGATCGGATCGCGGCTTTTTTATGCCTCGGCCTCGACCGCCGCCTGGCCGAGCCGTTTGTAGCGGTCCTTGATCCGGCGGAAGATGTCGTCCGAGGAGAGGCCGTAGGCGGCGCGCAGGATTTCCACGCTGCTGCCGTGCTCCACAAATTTGTCGGGCCAGCCGATGCGCTCGACCGGTGTGGCGCAATCCGCTTCCTGCAAGGCTTCCAGCACCGCGCTGCCAAACCCGCCGAGGGCGACGTGGTCCTCGAGTGTCACGAGGAGCGGGATGCACGCCGCCTGGCTGAGCAGCAACGTGCGGTCGAGCGGCTTGATGAAGCGGGCGTTGACCACGCCGACGGAGAGGCCCTCTTCGGTGGCCAACCGGTCGGCGGCATGCAGCGCCTCCTGCACCATCGGGCCTAGCGCCCAGATGACGATGTTGGAACCCTCGCGCAACACCTCGGCCTGGCCGAGGGTCAGCGCCGCGGGCTGGGTCTTGATGGTCGCGCCCGGGCCGGCGCCGCGCGGATAGCGGATGAAGGCGGGGCCGGGCAGGAGCAGCGACGTGTGGAGCATGTCCACGAGTTCATCCTCGTCCTTGGGTTGCATCACGGTTGCATTCGGCACGCAGCGGAGGAAGGCGAGGTCGAACAACCCGTGGTGGGTCGGGCCGTCGTTGGCCGAGAGACCGGCGCGGTCCATGCAGAAGGTCACCGGCAGGTTTTGCAGGCAGACGTCGTGGATGATCTGGTCGTAGGCGCGCTGGAGGAACGTCGAGTAGATCGCGCAGACAGGGCGGAAGCCCTTGGTTGCCAGGCCGGCGGCAAACAGCACGGCGTGCTCCTCGGCGATGCCGACGTCGAAGAACTGCCCGGGCACCTCGCGCGCGAGCAGCGAGAGGCCCGTGCCGCTCGGCATGGCGCCGGTGATGCCGAGCACCTTCGGGTTTTGCTTCGCAAAAGCGGTCAGCGCCGCGCCGAAGACATCCTGGTAGTTCGGCGGCGTGCCGGGGGCGACCTTGTTGCTCTCGCCCGTGACGGGATCATAGGGGCTGGCACCGTGGAATTTCTCGGGATGCTCTACCGCGGCGTTGAGGCCCTTGCCCTTCTTCGTGAGCACGTGGATGAGCACGGGCACGTCGCAGTGCTTGGCGAACTCGAGGTTCTTGACCAGCGCGTCGACGTTGTGGCCGTCGACGGGACCGAGGTAGCGCAGACCGAATTTTTCGAACAGCGACGATTCGACGAAGAAGTCCTTCGTCTCGCGCTTCCACTTGTGGTAGACCTTGTTCATCTCCACGCCGGTCGGGAAGCTCTTGAAGAACGCCTCCACGTCGTGGTGCAGCTTGTTGTAGGTCGGGTTGGTGCTGATCTTGTTCAGGTAGCCGGCGATGGCGCCGACGTTCTTGGCGATGGACCACTCGTTGTCGTTGAGGATGACGATGAGTCGCTTGGTCGAGCTGACGACGTTGTTCAGCGCCTCCAGCGTGATGCCGCAGGTGAAGGCCGCGTCGCCGCACACCGCGACGACATGTTCGGCGGAGCCGCGCAGGTCGCGCGCCGTGGCCATGCCGAGCGCGGCGGAGAGCGCCGTGCCCGCGTGGCCGGCGCCGAACGCGTCGTGCTCGCTTTCGGCGCGGTAAAGGAATCCCGAGGCGCCGCCGGTCTTGCGCAGCTTCTTGAAAAATTCGCCTTTCCGGCCGGTCAGCAGCTTGTGCACGTAGCCCTGATGGGCCACGTCGAAGACGAACTGGTCGTCGGGCGTGCTGAACACGCGGTGCAACGCGATGGTGAGCTCGACGACGCCGAGATTCGGACCGATGTGGCCGCCATTGCGGGAGGTCACGGCGATCAGCTCGTCGCGGATTTCTTGCGCAAGCTGGGAGTTGGGCGGCTTCGAGGGCCTTGACGTCGGCGGGGCCGGCGATGCGGTCGAGGAGGCGGGGGACGGACGGAGAAGTGCTCATCATTTGGGCGGACACGGTGGCCGGCGGTTATTCCGCGCGGCTGGCTTCAAACGGCTCGAAGGCGGCGCCGCCGTCCTTCTGCTTCTTAAGCTTTTCGATTTTTAACTCCGCGTCCTTGAGACGGCTTTCACAGACCTTGAGCAACTTGCTGCCCTCCTCATATTTGGCCAGCAATTCGGCCAGCTGCACCTCGCCCTGTTCCATCGAGTCCACGATGGCTTCCAGCCGGGTGAGGGCGGCTTCGAAACTGAGTTTGGCGGTCTTGTCTGGGTCCACGGGGCCAAGATGCGGCGGACGGATGCGATTTCAACCAATCTTTGCGCGCGGGGTTGGAGGTGGGCAAATTGTGGGAGGGGCTTTATGCCCCGACCGACCAGCGATCAAATTTCGGGGCATAAAGCCCCTCCCACGGATTGAAGACAATGATCGCGGAATGTTCTTAGGGCTGGCGCGTCTCGGGAAAGATGTTCTCCATTTAGCGGATGGATTGGTTACCCCTCGCAGTCGTCGGCCTGGTCATTTTGCGTCTGGGCGCACAGCTTGCGCTCGAGGCCATGAACCGCGGGGAGGTGCGCCGGCACGCGGAACACCGCCCCGCCGCCGTCGCTGAGGTGATGGATGAGGCGACCTACGCCAAGTCGGTCGACTACACGCTGGCGAAAAGCCGCTTCGGCGCCCTCGAATCCGTCTACGATGTCGGCATCCTGTTGCTCGTGCTCTTCAGCGGCGTGCTGCCGTGGTTGTGGACGCGGTTCGACGCGATCGCGCCGGGCGCGGCGTGGAGCGGCGCCTTGTTCCTCGTCGTCACCATGCTGCTCATGGGTTTGCCCGGTCTGCCGCTCGCGTGGTGGGCGCAGTTCCGGCTCGAGGCGAAATTCGGTTTCAACAAGAGCACGCCGACACTTTGGATCACCGACCAGATCAAATCGGTGCTGCTCGGTCTCGCCATCGGATTCCCGCTCGCGTGGGCGCTGCTCGCGCTGGTGGGCGTGATGGGCGCCCTGTGGTGGGTCTGGGGCTTCGCGCTGTTGTTCGGCTTTCAGCTGCTGATGATCGTGCTTTACCCGAAGCTCATCTTGCCGCTCTTCAACAAACTCACCCCGCTGCCCGACGGCGAGCAGCGCACCCGCCTCCTCGCGCTCTCCGAGCGCACCGGCTTCCGCGCCCGCACCATCGAGGTGATGGACGGCAGCAAGCGCTCCGGGCACTCCAACGCCTTCTTCACCGGCTTCGGCCGCTTCCGCCGCATCGTCCTCTTCGACACGCTCATGGCGCAACTCGGGCAGGAGGAGCTCGAGGCCGTGCTGGCCCACGAGATCGGCCACTACAAGCGCGGCCACATCCCGAAATTCCTCGCCGCCACCGCGGCCCTGCAACTCGCGGCGTTCGGCGCCATCGCCTGGTTGGCCGACGCCCCGTGGTTCAACGCCGCCTTCGGCCTGCCCGCCGGCGTGCTCGCGCCGACTTTCCTGCTTTTCGGTTTGCTCGGCGGGTTGGTGACCTTCTGGTTCACCCCGGTCGGCAACTGGATCTCGCGCCGCCACGAATACGAGGCCGATGCCTTCGCGAAGAACGCCCTCGGCTCCGCGACCCCCATGATCGGCGCCCTGCGCAAACTCTCGCAGAAGAACCTCTCCAACCTCACGCCGCATCCGCTCTACAGCGCCGTGTATTACTCGCACCCGACGCTGGTCGAGCGCGAACGGGCGCTGAACGCCTGATGATTAAACCACGGAATACCCAGAACACGCGGAAGGGGCATGCTGCAGATCAGGTTTCTGTGTGTTCCGTGTATTCCGTGGTTAATTCTGCCCGGCTTGGCTTGGCGATCTCGGTATCGCTGTTTGCTGCGGTGTTCGCTTCGGCGGCGCTCACAGTCGCCGCCTACAACGTCGAAAACTACACCGTCGCCAACCGCATGGTCGACGGCGTCTACCGCCCGGCCTACCCCAAGCCCGAGAAAGAGAAGACGGCGCTCCAACAGGTCGTCGCCGGCCTCGCGCCCGATATCCTCGCCGTCGAGGAGATGGGACCGCAGGTGTTTCTCGACGACTTCCAGCGCGAACTGAAACAGGCGGGCCAGGATTATCCGTTCACCGCGCTGCTGGAAGCCGCCGATGCCGACCGGCACGTTGCCGTGCTGTCCAAGCTGCCTTTCAAGGAAGTCCGTCGCCACGCCGGTGTCGCCATCACCTATTTCGGCCAGAAGGACGTGGTGAAGCGCGGCGTGATCGAAGTCATCTTCGCAACCGACCAGGGCGATTTCTCGCTCTTCGTGGTTCACCTCAAGAGCAGGCACACCGAGCGGAAGGACGATCCCGAGAGCGCCATCCAGCGCCAGCTCGAGGCCGAGGCCGTGCGGGATCTGGTGCTGTCGCGCTATCCGGATCCGGCGCAGGGGCGGTTCCTTGTCTGTGGCGACTGGAACGACACCCGAGGCAGCAAGACCGTGCACGCGCTGCTGCGGCGAGGCGACAAAGGGCTG
>Ga0066487_100135_pt1 | contig 25772 bp, 21 predicted proteins | sample LakWasM129_HOW14_2_FD_59588 | JGI IMG/M metagenome (GOLD analysis project Ga0066487, IMG submission 59588) | Freshwater sediment methanotrophic microbial communities from Lake Washington under simulated oxygen tension - Sediment Metagenome 129_HOW14 | ecosystem: Environmental > Aquatic >... | reverse complement strand
TGCAGCCTGCAACTCTATTCCTATCGTTCGCTGCTGCTGTTCAAGCTGATCAAGGAAATGCCCCTCGCGCCCTGGGCCGGTCTCCTCATGTCGCGCGCCATGGTCGACGCCCTGGCGATCTTCGGCGTCTTTTTCCCTGACGAGGCCGGCCCGACCAAGACGATGCGACTGGGCGCCAGCACCACCTCCCCGGTGCCGGACCTGCACATCGCTTACACCCGGCCCCCGGCTCAACAGGCGCTCCAAGCTGGCCTCGAATCCGGTTTGCGCCGGAGCTTCTGGCGGCTGGGCTGCGTCCCGCTCGGGCGGGTCGATCCCGGGCCAGCCGGCAGCATCCATTACGCCGGCACCGTCCCCCGGATCAATCCGGTGAATCCGAAATTCCACACCTTGTCCGACGGTCGCCTCGGCGGCTGCGAACGAGTCTTCATCGGCGACAGTTCCAGCTGGAACTGGCTGCCGTGCAAAGGGCCCACTTTCACCGCGATGGCCGGAGCCCGGGTGATCGCGGAGCACGTTGCGGCAAGCCTCGGGGAACGCGCATGAAACTCCGGATCGCCATTACGGGAGCGAGTGGGTTTCTCGGCTCCGCGTTGGCCCGGCGGTTGTTGGAACACGGCGCGGAAGTGCACGCCTTGGCCCGCCGCCCCGTCCCCTTGCCGGGAGTGCGCTGGCATTCCTATGCTCTGGGCTCCCCGGTGCCCGCCTCGGTTGACTTTGAGAATCTGGATGCCGTTGTGCATGCAGCCTTCAGCATGGAGGTGGCTGGCCTGGCCGGTGAGCACCTCAATATCAGGGCCGCACACGAGCTGCACGCGCTCACCCGCCGCCACCAACGGCACTTTGTTTTTGTCTCATCCATGTCCGCGCACGCCGGAGCCGTCTCGTCCTACGGCCGTGCCAAGTGGCAGATCGAACAGCTCCTTGATCCCGCGATCGACGCCATCGTCCGACCGGGCCTCATCATCGGACCTGGCGGGGTTTATGCGCGGATGCTCGCCACTTTGCGCCGCACTCCGGTGTTGCCGGTTTTCTTTGGCGGACTTCAGCCCGTGCAACCGGTCGGTCTGCCCGATCTCATTGACGGATTGGAGCGGATTCTCACGCGACGCCTGTCCGGAATCTTCAATCTCGGTTCGGCCGAATCGATCTCGATCCGCAAACTTTATGCCCGGATGCTCGCCGCAAGCGGACTGCGACGAGTCATCGTGCCACTGCCCGGTGATGCGACCGTGCTCGCCCTTCGCCTTAGCGAACGTTTGGGACTGCGATTCCCGCTGACCGTCGAAAATCTCCTCGGGCAAAAACATTTGCAGACGTTTGAGACCGCGGATTCCTTTGCCCGGCTTGGGCTCGCGCCTGCGTCGCTGGACCAACTGCCCTGGACAACCCTACCCTCGAAGCCATGAGTTTTCTCCGCGAGCCTCGCCTGCAAGGCATCACCGTCGGATCCCCCGATTTTTTTCAGATCCAGAACGATCTGATCGCGAAGCGCCCGGCGCTCCACCACTGTTACGAGGTGTGGTATCGCACCCTGCTGGATGATCCGGTCGTGACCGGGGCGCCCCCGAACGCCCGATTCCTTGAACTGGGTAGCGGGGGCAGCCGGCTGAAAGAATATGATGCCCGCATCATCACCTCGGATGTCTCGCCGGGGATCGCCGACATGGTGGTGGATGCGCGCCGGCTGCCGTTTCCCGACCAAAGTCTGCACGCACTTTTTCTAACCCACGTCTTCCATCACATCCCTGATGTGGGTGGGTTTCTCCGGGAGGCCGAGCGCGTTTTGGTGCCTGGCGGCCTGATTGGTATGATCGAGGTGGCGGCCACACCGTTTGCGCGCTTTTTCTTCCGGCACTTTCATCCCGAGCCCTTCTCGCCCGATTTGGATTGGAGCTTTGCGCAGCAGGATTCGATGATGGATTCCAACCAAGCCCTGAGCTGGATCGTTTTCGAACGCGACTACGCGCGCTTCCAGCGCGAACATCCCGGGTTGAAACTCGAAGAGAAACACTGGCTACCCTGGTTGCCCTATCTCCTGAGTGGCGGCGTCACCCGGCGCGACGTGCTCCCACGCGCCATTGTCCCCGCCATCATCGCTACGGACAAAGCCTTGGACGGTTTGTATCCTTTCTTTGCCCTGCACTGGTTTATCCGGTTGCGCAAGGCCCGCGGCTGAGAATTCCTATCCCTCGACGCACAGTGCCGGATTCATGGATCTCTTTCTTCTCCATTCCCTCATACTGATCTGGGCGTCGATCGGAGCTGCGCGCCGGCTGACCCCGGGGCTGGCAGACCGGCTCCTCGCCGCTGGGTTGCTGGCTTGGGGCAATCTCGTTGCGACCTGCCTGCTCCTTTCGCTCGTGCACGGGCTCGACGAGCCGGGGTGGTTCCTGTGCCTGTCGACGGCACTTGCGTTGCTGGTCTGCCTGCTGCCACCAAATCCAACCGAGGATCGCGCCAGTTCGGTCGCCGGTGATTTGAATTCGGCCCGCATCAACCCCTGGCTGCTTGGCGCGTTCGTCTTAACGATCCTCCCGGTGGCCGGTGCCAATCTGGCGGTGGCCTATACCTACCTGCCCAATAATTCCGATTCGCTCACCTATCATCTACCGAGGGCACTCTATTATCTCGGACAAGGGAACCTGGCCCATTTTGATGCGGCCGATCCCCGGCAAATCTTCCTGCCGTTTGATTACAACCTCCTCCAGATCTTTGCCTTCATCTACGATCCCCCGTTGCAGTGTCTCAATGCATTCAACGTGGCGGCATGGGCGCTCAGCGGGATTGCGGTTTTCCGGTTCTGCCGACTGTGCGCATGCAGCGCCAACGCTTCCTTGATCGCCAGTTGGCTGGTGCTGACAGCCACTCCGCTGGTGGCCCGGGCTACGATCACCACGCCCGAACTGTCTGCTGGTGCGGCCTTGCTGGGCGCCATGGTCTTTGTTCTCCGGTGGCGACAGACGCATCAACTCCACGATGCGATGCTGGCCGGTCTCGCCCTCGGGCTCGCGACTGGCAGCGACCTAGGCATCCTGCTTTTCGTTTTCCTCGCGGGTCTGCTATTGCTCGTTTGGAAACTACGGCGCGCTCCTGAGTCGTTCCGTGCGGTTGTTCGGGCCTGGGTTTTCCCAATGATGCTGGTTGGCGCTATGAGCCTGCCTTTTGCGCTGATAAATCTGAGAGAGACGGGCGGCTTGATAAGCCTCGATCTTATCCGTGGGCATCCGCTGCGACTGGCGGATCTGGGGCAAATTATCTGGCAGATGGTCGCGCCCCTTGTCCGAGCCCCGACAACCCTTGCCGTCCTGAATGAGGACAATGCCGGCCTTGGTTTGCTCGGCCCGGCTTTTATCATCTGTGCGATTTTTTGGATGCGCAGAAGCCGGGGCCCAGCCGGCTTCATCCCCACATTCGCATGGTTGGGCCTCGGCTGGATTTGCCTCAGTCTCTTCCACTGGGGACCAGACGCAGGTTTGCACGATGTGGTGCCGGCCATTTTGCTGCTGGGTCCGTGTGTCGCCGCGAGCATAGATTTCTGTCGCGAGTGTCGTCCAACCGTGCGCACCACCGGAATCGTCATCGCCTTAATGGTGATCTTCACCACCGGATGGTCAGGTGGAATTTACCTGCTCAAGAACACCAGCCGTCCGCTGGCACCCTTGTTTGGCTCGGACTTCGTGCCACCAGCCTTCCCCCCCTTGCCCTTGCTGGTTGAGCACCACTTGTCGAAACATTCCCGGATCAACATCGACACCGATGGTATCAACGAGCGCATCTTCCTTCTCATGGTCTCTCACCAAGGCCAGAGTTTTACATCCCGTCACCAGATCGACCCCGAAGTCTACAATCTCGTGTCGCGTTCATCGCTTTCGCACAATGCGCCCTGTGAGGATCTGAACCGGCTCTCCTCGTATTTGGTCATGCCGATTCCCCATAAACGCACCGCCGGGGTGGAATTTCTCGCGACGCTTGGCCAAGATCTGAAAACTTGGGACTACTTTGGCATCGAACCTCACGCAGGCAACATCCCTCCCGTCGACAGCAGTCAGTTCATCTTGATCACGCTCTCGGCCGCGCCCCATCATTTCCCACATAAGGATGAAATCTGCGTCAAGGTTGCAGGCTTGAACCCGGTGGACCAAGTGAGACTCGACGTAACCGTGGAGAATATTGATCGGAGCACAAAACCGCTCACCACTTTCACTGCGGCTGGCGAAAAGACCCTTTTGATCGAGCAGCCATTTTATAGCCTGACCTTCAAGGCCGTTGATGCCACTACCGGCGGCGAAATCAGCGCCACCGAAGTCCGCGCCCGCTTCAATACGAGCCTGAAATTGCCATCGATGGACCGCAGTCTGCCCTCCAACGGCCGCTCCCTCTTTGTGACCGATCTGGTGACATTCCGGGAGTCGAGCGTGATCGCTAGTGAGGGTTTTCTACCTACCGAGGGACCGTTCCCACAATGGGATCTGCCGCTTATACGCTGGGCAAAACGCGCCTCCATTTCTCTCACGATTCCATCTGTCCCGGAAATGGTCAGCCTGCAGCTCTCCTTCAGCGTCCGGCTGCACTCTCGGGCACGAGGTGAACTTGAGGTGTTGTTCAATGGCAAGTCGGTGCAACACTACCGAATCGAAGGCCGGACCACGTGGCTGAATCAGACGCTGGAATTCAAACCGCAACCGGGCGCGAACGTCCTCGAATTCAGGGATGTTCCGGTCGGCAGCGAGCCGGACTGGCGGGCCTATCTTGAACGTTACCCGGATGTGATGAATTATCTCGTCAGTAACAACATTCCCCTGGAACAGGGTGCACAGGAACACTACGAATCGAACGGCCGGGCCGAGGGCCGCATCCTGCCGACAACCGGAAAACCCGAGCCAGTGCCTGATTCCTACTATTTCATGTTTCGCAACATCCGCCTGGAAGGTTTCAAGTCGCCATGAGCCAACCGGGGCCCGACCTTCGGATGGAGCAAGTCCCGCATCTGTTGAACTCTGGCTCGTATACCTCGTGAATCCGAACTTACACCGCACCATTGTCATTTCCCTGGCACTCGTCTCGCTGATGATGGCTTGGGTCTGGATGGCTATCATCTCGCGAAGCGATCCGTGGTATCGCAATACGAACATGAACATCCACAACATGGTGGATGCTCTGTCGATCAATGCGGATGTCTCCCCCAATGGCATCGACGAGCCCGGGCTGACCTTGAAGTGCCTCCTCGCGCTCGATTATCGGGTGCGTCATTATACAGGCCAGCTAGCCGTTTGGAATGTCCGAAAGTTCGGCGCCAGCAAGAACCCTCTCAAGGAGATTTCGTCCCTCATCCATGTGGGGCGGATCCATAGTCGCATTCAGGTTCTCATCGTGATCCTTTGCGCGGCCTGGCTCACCTATTCAATCACCCATAAAATCGACGACGCCTGCCTCACCGTCATCCTGCTTTGCAGCAGTTCCGGCCTGCTCTTCCATGGGCTGCTCACCCGGCCTGAACTCCTTTGCGTGGGCTTGGGTGGTGTGTTGGGACTGGCGTGTGTCTGGCGGTCCGCCGTCACGCCTCATTGGTTCAAAAATCAAATCTGGTTATTCTTGGCCGGGCTGTGCGTCGGACTGTCTGCCCTCACGAAATTTCCCGGCATGTTCTATCTGGTCCCCTGCTACATGTGGTGCTGGGTAACGGCGATTACCGGCCCGAAACGAACCGATGTCCCGCCCCAAGCCTCCTTCTGGAGTGGATTGTTGCCCGCGCTGGCCGGCGCGTCGATTCTATGGTTGCTGTTCACCATCACCCAACATCACCCCGACCTCGATCCCATCGCCTTCAGGCGACTGCGCGGGGCGGCGATCTTCGTGGCCGGGGTGCCGCTGCTTGCCCTGTTTAACGCGCGTAATCGCCTTGGATCGTTCCTGCTCGACCGGATGCGCGAACTGGCCCTGCTGGTCGCCGGCTTCCTGATCGCGATTCCCCTCAGCTATCTGTTGTTGCGCGGGGTGCTCACTGAACCGCACGCGTCGGACTATCTGGCCGGCACCCTCCACGTGCTGGTCAAACCCCAGTCCAACCTGCTTTTCCTCCTGGCCAAAAACCCGGAGGTCGGCCGGGAATTCCCGAACTTCCTCAAAGAAACACCGCTCCTGTTCCTTGGCGCGGTGGCCGCGGTCGTCAGCGTTTATTTGGTGGGCGCGATCCCCCGCCTCATAAAGCTATTCATCTTGCTGCTGCTGATCACCGCATTGGGCATGACGGCGTTGATGAGCGAACTAAGCTTCGCGGCCCAATACAGCATCTTCCCGCAGGTGCCATTGTTCCTGGTCATTTCGCTCAGCATCGCTGCACTATTTGGAACCTGGCGCCACAAACCGCAACAGACCGAGGGCAGCCATTGGGCGTTCCCCGTAGTCCTTACGGCCGTCTTTGTTCTCATGCTGACCGTCTATTTCCGCCTCCAGCCCAAATACAACTCGTATCAGGGCGACGCCGATTTGCCCGTGCATGAACCCACGCTGACCTTTCTTTTTGATCACGATGTCCACACACGGGAGTATTTGCATGCCATGAAGGACCATTACGGTGATCGTGGAAATTTCGCCAAGGTTCTCCAGCAATACCTCGCCGACCCGGCCAACCGCTATTGATTATCCATACCGGGCAGTCCGCCCCATCTCCGTTCCGCTTTCCGCCATGACCCCCCAATCCAAAACGATGGACGCGCGCTGGGCGCTTACCCTGGCCTGCATGGCAGTCATCACGACCTATGTGATGATGATCGATCTTAAAGGCATCAGCACCGACGAGGGAATCCGCCTCGCCATCATCAATGGCGGCCGGCCGTTCACCCTGAGCGCGCCCGCGACTCCTCCCACCTGGGCGATGGTGCTGCAGACCGGCGCCCCCTACGCCTACCAACCGCTCTATTACCTGATGCAGAACTCGCTCATGCGTGTGGCACAGACGCACAACGTGCTGTTCTTCCGGCTGGTCAACATTTTCTTTCTCTGGGTTTCGCTACAAGGGTTGATCACTCTTTCGCAAGGTTGGCGGCTGACCTCCCGCCTGTTTCTGGTCGGCGTGTTTTCGTTCAACGCCTACCTGTTCATGCACGTCCTGCAAATCCGCGAGTATATTGTGGGCGTGGCCTTCTATGTCTGGTCGACTTGGCTGGTGCTCCGTCTGGACACCAGGACGCTGGGGCGGGCCTGGGCGGACGTGGCCTGGTTCTCCGCGTATGGCGCGCTGCTGACCGCAGGTTTCTTTCTGCAGAGCTGGGTGGTCTTTCCGGCCATCGGACAATTTCTCTTCCTGATTCTCCGGCACCGCACCTCCTTGTGGCGGTTCTTCACCCATCTGGCGCTCACCTACGTCATTGTGTTGTCCTGCACCTGGCCCTATCTGGAATCTCATGGGCAGAGGGCCGATGTCGGTCGCTGGGGACTGGAGGGAACGAGATTGTGGCCTCAACTCTCCGACGGTTTTCATCTGGTGCTGTCAGGGCACATGGCGGGCCGGTCGGGTTTCACCGAGTTCCTGTTTTGGTTCTGGCCGGCGGTCATCGCGGGCACAGCCGGTTTGCTCTTCAGCAGAAAACTCGACTTCGTTGCGACCGTCGCGCCCCAGGAGTTCAAGCGACAGGGACTCTTGATGGCACTGTGTATCGGTGTTTCGCTGGCGTTTCAAATCGGATACTTTTTCAAGGTGGAGAACCTTTCCGTCTGGCCCCGCTACTTCGTCATCCACTATTTCTTCGTAACTTGGCTGATCGCGCTGGGCTTCAAATACCTGGACGACCTCCGTTCCACCGGTATCGGCCCGATCTGGGTTCGCCGGGGCTTGGCCACTGCGGTCGCCGGGATTGCCGCCGTGGCAGCGCTATCAGGGATTTTTCAGACCCACAGCTACTATCGAGACCCCACACTCGATACCGGCATCTCCTATCAATCCAACTGGCGCACCCTTTGCGCCGAACTGTCGCGGCTGATCAAACCGGACGACGTGGTGCTCTACTACGATTTCGTCATCCGATCGACCCTGACTTTTACCCAGCCCTTGCCCAATCGGGTGATATTGCTGCCTGAATTGGAATCCACTGACCTGCGATCAGCCGACCGATTGATCTACATCGAATCGGTTTCAGTCATGGCGCAACGGGCCGACCTCGCAGCACGTATGACCGCCTTGGGTTTCACTTCCATGCGGGAAGTCCAGATTCACGCTACCGATGGAAAAACTCTTCTCTCTGACTGGCGGTTCTTGGTTTTCACACGCAGATAAGAACTCCTCTCGCCTGCCACCCGTCACCGTCCGGTGCGTGATGACAACACCCGCTCTATTTCCCATGAATCGCTCCTGCTGAAGTCCGTTATGGACGTCCCGGCAACCAGTTCTTCTTTGCCGGACCTTTGACACTCTTGACGACTCCACACCCTGTCAGTGGTGAAGGCGTAATTGTAAATTCTCCTCGACGCACAAGCCAAAACCGGCTGCCTTCTTGCTACTCTTCATCATAATGAACCTGCCCGTCCGCAGATGTCCCGCCTAGCAAACGCCTTCCTGCTCCATCTCCTCTTCAGGCGAATTTCTCTGCCCGGCCACTTTTCAACATTTCAGCCATGAATACGGCCCCGGCCCTGCCGCTCGGGCAGCACAACATCGAGATCCAGCGCAATCGGGAGGCATGGTCCCGGAAACCCATGCTCCGCGAGATCTACTACGATTTCTACCGGCAGATCGCCCGTCGCATCGACCCGCAAACGCCCGGCCCAGTGGTCGAACTCGGTTCGGGCATGGGCCGCATCAAGGACATCATTCCCCATTGCATCACGACCGATCTCTTCCCCAATCCCTGGCTCGACCGCCAGGAAAACTGCTACCAGTTGAGTTTTGCCGACGGGTCGGTTTCCCATCTTCTGTTGTTCGATGTGTGGCACCATCTGCGCTATCCCGGCACCGCCCTGCGGGAGTTTCACCGCGTGCTCGTGCCGGGCGGCCGGTTGATCCTGTTTGAACCCGCCGCCAGCTGGCTCGGCCGGTTCGTCTATCATTTTTTCCACCACGAGCCGGTGGCGGTGCGCGCTCCCATCACTTGGGAGGCACCGGACGGATTCTCGGCGTCCGACGCCGATTACTACGCCGCCCAAGGTTCGGCCACCCGGCTTTTTTGGTGGAGCGAAGGGCACGACCGCCTGTCGGGCTGGCACCTGTGCGAGGTGCGTCCGATCAGTTCGTTTGACTACCTGGCCTCCGGCGGCTTCTCCGGCCCGCACCTAGGGGGCAGATTCCTGCATGGCCTGATGCGCGGACTCGATTTTCTCACCGCGCCCTTTCCCAGGGTTTTTGCCGCGCGGCTCCTCGTTGTGCTGGAAAAGGATAAATCCTGACATGGCGGACCTATCCGACCTCACCCGACGACACCTGGCGAAGATCCGCGCCTTCTACGATGCCGTCCCAACCACCCCAGGGAAGGCCACCCGATACTACCGGACCTGGCTGGCACGATACTACAATCTCTACATCCCGGCCGGCGCCTCGGTGCTGGAAATCGGCTGCGGTTCAGGCGAACTGCTCGCACAGATTCAAGCAGGTCGCAAGGTCGGCGTCGACCTCTCAGCAACGCAGATCGCCGCCGCGCGCTCCCGTCTGCCGGACGCGGAATTCCATGTGCAAAGCGGTGAAGCCCTCGATCTGTCCGAGCGCTTCGATTACATCATCCTTTCCGAGACGCTGAATTTCTCCGCGGACGTGCAGCTGCTCCTGGAACGCCTGCACGCGGTGTCCCACCCCGACTCCCGCCTCGTTTTGAACATTTACTCCACGCTCTGGCGGCCGGTGCTGACGATGGCCGAATGGCTCGGCCTGCGACCCCGCCAGCCGCAAAGCAGCTGGATCAGCATGGCCGACATCCGCAATCTGCTGCAACTCGCCGATTGGAGCCTGGTGGTGAGCCAGCCGCGCATTTTGCTGCCGATCCGCTGCCTCGGGCTCGAACACGCGCTCAATCGCTGGGTCGCCCCGTTGTTCAGCTGGTTTTGCCTGACGGGGTTCTGCGTAGCCCGTCCTGCCCGGCCCAGTCCGCGCACAGCCCGCACCGTCTCGGTCATCATCCCGGCGCGCAACGAGGCCGGTAACATCGAGGCGGCGGTGCAACGCACACCCGAGATGGGCGCCGGGACCGAGCTTATTTTCGTCGAAGGCCATTCCACCGACGAGACTTGGGCCGAGATCCAGCGGGTGCAACACGCGCACCCGGAGCGCAAGATCAAGATCATGCAGCAGACCGGCCGGGGCAAGGGCGATGCCGTGCGCATGGGTTTTGCCGCCGCTACCGGCGACATCCTCATGATTCTCGACGCCGACCTCACTATGCCGCCTGAGGAATTGCCGAAGTTCTATGCCGTGCTGGCGGAAGGGCGCGCCGACTTTGCCAATGGCGTGCGGCTGGTCTATCCCATGGACGAAAAGGCCATGCAATTCCTCAATCTCTGCGCGAACAAGGCGTTCGGGATCATCTTCACATGGCTGCTCGGACAACCGGTGAAGGACACCCTGTGCGGCACGAAGGTGATCAGCCGGGCGCATTACGAGCAGATTGCCGCCAACCGTGCTTATTTCGGAGACTTCGATCCCTTTGGCGACTTCGACCTGCTATTCGGCGCCGCCAAGCTGAACCTCAAGATCGCCGACGTGCCGATCCGCTACCGCGAGCGCACCTATGGCTCCACCAACATCCAGCGCTGGAAACACGGCTGGTTGCTATTGCGCATGGTCCTTTTCGCCGCCAGAAAACTGAAGTTCGTCTGATTCCTTCCGCTCGCCGTGTCGCTGCAGTCCTACATTGACCAGCCGGCCGATTGGTCCAACCCGTCGCGTTGCGTGATCATTCGCGGCTGGTGTTTTGCCGATCCCGGCGGCGCCATTGCCGGCATCCGCCTGCGCACTGCCGACCGCATGCTGGACGGCGTTGTCGGCCTGCCCCGGCCCGACGTGAAAGAGGCACTGCCCTCGGCGCCGGACAACAACACCGGCTTCGAAATCCGCGGCACCCTGCCGTCCGGCCGCCAAAGACTGCAGATCGAGGCGCGCACGGCGGACGGCGTCTGGGCGCCGGTCCTGGACCGGACGGTCCGCATTAAACGGCAGTGGCTGCCACTCTGGCTCGGTGGCGGAGATTGGACGGAGTTGATGTTCTTCCAGATGCCGGCGCACATGGCCTATCCCGCCCGGGATATCCGGCCGGAAATCTTTCCCAAGCCCGGCCCGGCAGCCGCCCGCCCCAAGCTCAGCATCGTGACTCCTTCCTACCAGCAGGCGCGGTTCCTTGATCGAACCATGCGCAGTGTGCTAGACCATCAGCCGGAAGTCGATTGCCAGTATGTCGTGCGGGACGGCGGCTCCACAGACGGCAGTGCCGACCTCATCCACCGGCAGGCCCCGCGCCTCCACGCCTGGGCCTGCGCCCCGGATGGCGGGCAGGCCGACGCCATCGCACAGGGTTTTGCCCAGACCACCGGTGGGCCCGACGACGTGATGTCCTGGATCAACTCCGACGATTTCTACCTGCCGGGTGCGCTCGCCTTCGTCGCGGACTATTTCGCGCGCCACCCCGAAGTGGACGTCCTCTACGGCAACCGCATTGTCGTCGACGAGGAGTCGCGGGAGATCGCGCGCTGGTTTCTGCCCCAGCACGACGAGGAAGTGCTGCGGCTGAACGATTTTGTGCCACAGGAAACCTTGTTCTGGCGCCGGCGGTTGTGGGACCGCGTCGGCGGGGTCGATCCATCCTACCATTTCGCCATCGACTGGGATCTTTTGCTGAGGTTTCAAGCCGCGGGCGCCCGCATGGTCCGGCTACCGTGGTTCCTTGCCTGCTTCCGGGCCCACGCCGCGCAGAAGACCGCAGCAATCATGCACTACACTGGTCAGGAGGAAATCACGCGGTTGCGGGAACGCACCCATGGCCGGAGTTTCCCTGCACATGAAATCGAGCATCATCCACTCCTGATGCGCTATCTCCGAAAAAGCGCCTACATCCAGTTTCTCTGGAGTCTCGGCTGGCGGTCGCCTTGAGACTAGCGATCGGCTTGTGACCGGGGTTGATTTTATCGGCCCGATCACCGATGTATGGTGGGCATGCAGCTTTCCATCGTCGTCCCCGTATATAAGGAGGAAAAAAACATCCCCGAGTTTCTGCGGCGGCTGCAACCCATCCTGAACTCCATTACCCCGGACTATGAGGTGATTTTCGCCCTCGATCCCTCGCCGGACCGGACCGAGGAGGTCATCCTCGAATACCGCGCCACCGACCCCCGCCTCAAACTCCTGTGCTTCTCCCGCCGTTTCGGCCAACCCATGGCCACACTGGCCGGGATGCAATACTCGCGGGGCGATGCGGTGATCGTCATGGATGTCGATTTGCAGGATCCCCCGGAACTCGTCCGGGACATGGTCGCCAAATGGCGCGAGGGCTATGAGGTTGTCCTCCCGCAGCGTCAGCACCGGACGGGTGAACCTTGGTTCAGGAAACTGGTCTCCCTCGTCGGCTACCGTGTGATCAACAAGATCGCCGATGTGCGGATCCCGCCGAACACCGGCGATTTCCGGCTGATGTCCCGTCGGGTGGTTGAAGAAGTCGTGCGGCTGCGCGAAACGCACGGTTTTCTCCGCGGCATGGTGGCGGTGGTCGGCTTCAGGCAATGTATCATCCCCTTTGACCGACCGCCGCGCCATTCCGGCGAGACGAACTACAATCGCTTCTTCGGTTCGCTCCGGATCGGTTTCAACGGCATTTTCTGCTTCAGCACCTACGCCCTGCAGCTCAGCACTCTCCTGGGATTCATCATCGCCGGATTCTCTTTTCTGCTGATGGCAATCTATCTGTTCTACAAATTCATGGGCTGGACGATCCTGTGGGGTAATCCGACGCTGGTCATTCTCATCTCCTTTCTCGGGGGCATCCAGCTGATCAGCGTCGGCATCCTCGGCGAATACATCGGACGCATCTACGAGGAAGTGCGGGGCCGCCCCCGTTTCATCGTCGACCGCACGGTCGGTTTTGAACCACACCCGTGATTCAGCCCATGCCAATTTCCAAGTGGCCCAAAATCCTTCCTCCCCTCACCCCCGAGCAACAGCAGCGGAATCATGAGTTCATGCGGCTCTGGCATGAGGAGCTTGCCGGTCGCTCCCGCTACGGGCTGGTCGAGCGGTTCAACCACACCTTTCCAGTCCGTCTTTCCCGTCCCGGTTTCCGCACCACGCTTGAAATCGGTGCCGGCCTCGGAGAGCACCTCGAATACGAGCGCCTGACGCCGGAACAGGAATCCAACTACTATTGCAACGAATACCGCGAGAACATGGCCGCGGAAATCCGCCGCCGTTTCCCGCGCGTGCGCACCGTGGTGGGCGACTGTCAGCAGCGGATGGATTTCCCTGACGGCCACTTCGATCGCATCCTCGCCATCCATGTGCTGGAGCACCTGCCAAACCTCCCCGCGTGCCTGCGCGAGTTACACCGGCTCGTCAACAAGACTACGGGCCAGTTGCTGATTGTCCTGCCAACCGAGGGCAGTCCCGCCTACGGTCTCGCCCGCAAACTCTCGGCCGAACGTCTCTGGTATCGACACTTTAGCGCTCCTTACGTCGAGTTCTACGGTCGTGAACACATCAACCTGGTTCCCGAGATCCTCGCCGAGGTGCAACCTTACTTCACCGTTGAACGCCGCACCTGCTTTCCCCTGCCGTTCCTGCCGTTCGTATTCTGCAATCTCGTCATTGGCCTGAGTCTTATCCCGCGCGTCAACGCCCCGTATCCTTCCTGAGGGTTTGAGCGATCACTCGGTCCTTAAGGAGTCTGAATCGCACCGACGGCCGGACGTAGCAGGATATATTGCTCAGTCCGGAAAACCACCGTCTTCGCCGGCACTTCAGCGCCCGACACCGCAACCAGTTTGAATACGCCTGGGGCGGGATAGATCGGTGGCTCCCACGGTCGATAACCCAGAATCTGACGCCACGACCCCGGCTGCCACTGCAGCTTCACCCCCCGGCGACCGAACTCCACGAGCAAGGCTATGTTCGGCTGGGGTGAGTCAGGAATATCCACGTCCACCGTCGCTGAGCCAATGCACGCGGCCAGACGGTTCATTTGGGACTCGGAGAAACGAAGTGCCGCCGGGGTGTCCCGGCCGCCAAACCGCGCCATCGCGCCGAAAAACCGCGGCAAGTGCAGTCCGACAACGACCACTGCCAGCACGAAGGTTACCCACGCCAGCCGATGGGTCGGCCTCCCTCCGGGCGCTGTCCCAGATGCCCTTGCGGCCAACTCGTCGCTGAGCCCCGCCAAGCCACACAATCCGAGCGGAAAAAAGACCCCGATCAGTTGAAAGGTGACCGCCTTGGCATCCAGCCCATACAACACCCCCAACAGCAGCAGAGGCCCCAGCAACAATGCCATCGCTGCCGGCACCCGGAACACAACCGCGACCAGACCACCTGTCACGCCGACTCCCAGCAGACCCCACGACAAGCCATGGAGCCAAGCCGGAGACAAACCGGACACCGGCACGCCCTGGCTCTCCAGATCCGTAATCCGCGGCAAGATGTAATTCCACGCCAGACTCCAATCGGGAAATCCCGTGGCCAGCGGTCGGGCGAGCGTGCCTCCCGCCAACAACGCCGCCGCGATCACCAAGCCCAGACAGATAATCTTATCCCGGGTTTCGAGCAGGTTCAGCCGGCTTCCTTCCCTCCAGCCACGCCAGATGCTGCCCACAAGATAAAACATGCCGATGAGTCCGGCCAACATGGCTAGGGGCAGCCCCGAGTGCATGAGTGCCACGGCGGCAGACAGCGCCGCCAGGCTGACCATATCCGTTACGCGGATAGTCCGCGCTGCCGCTCCCACATAGAGCCCCGCTACAACCAAGGTTCCGGGATAGCCCAGAATTTTCCCCAGATAACCTGATCGCCCATAATCAAACCAATGGCACACCAACAGGCCGGCCGTCAGCAGCCAGACCGTGGACAGCGAGCGGGCATAGACCCCGGCCACGGCCAGCACGGTCGCGGCCAAGACCACCGCCCCGGTCAAATCATAGGAAAACATACCCGAGTGACCGCTGGCTTGCGCGATCAGCGCTAGGAGTGTGTGGCTGCCGAACCGGGGATCGATCTGCAGCAGCAGGTTCGGCCAGCTCTCGTAGGGCGACCCGGCGCTCAAGACCGGTCGGTCGGTCACCAGATGGTCGTTCAGCCAGTCGGCCAGATGCGCATAACCGAGGTGATCCGTTCCGTCCGCATATAACAGGGCGGCTTCGTTGAACTGCAGGGAGGTCGCCATGGTCAGCCGGACCACGACCGCACCTACGGCCAAGCACAACAATCCCAGGAGCAGGGTCCGGCGGCTCACACGCCGCGGTCCGTTCCAATCCACGGCGAACAGGCTCAGCCCGACGGTGGCGCCAAGGCCGGCAATGCCCGCTTGCCGCATGGGCAGCTTCAGAAACACATATTCCGCCAATGCCGCCAAGACCAGCATCAGGAGCCCAGCAAAGGGCGCCACGAGCACGGCGTAGGGCAAATCCCGCCTGAACGGTGCCACCGCAAACCAACCGCAGGCTCCGAAGACCGCCAATGCCGCCAAGACAAAGGCAAGGTTTCCAAAGAAGATCGGCAGATGCATCAGTGCGGGCGGTTTCCGATAATCGCGGGGCCCTCGGCTCCGGCAAGAGCTGATTTACCTCCGCTCAGTCGCCTCCTCCCATCTTCGGGATGGACGTCGATATGCCCGCCGCTAGTTTTTCCAGCTAGCTTTCATGCAACACGCCTTCATCACCGGCGCCGCCGGCTTCATCGGATCCACGCTGGTTGACCGATTGCTCATGGACGGAGTCACCGTCACCGGCTGGGACAACCTTTCCACCGGCCAGATCCGATTTCTCGAGGGCGCATTGCGGCACCCGCGGTTCCGGCTCGTGCGGGGCGACAATCTGGACCTGCCGGCACTCAGCGCCGCCATGCGGGGCGCCGACTTTGTCTTCCACCTCGCCGCCAATGCCGACATCAAGGACGGCTGGTCGCACCCCCGGAAGGATCTCGAACAAAACACGATCGGCACCTTCAATGTTCTCGAGGCCATGCGCACCAACGGCGTGCGCCGGATCGTGTTCTCTTCGACCGGCTCGGTCTATGGCGAAGCGTTGGTCACCCCCGAGCGACCGACGCCCGAGACCGATTCCTTTCCGATCCAAACCTCGCTCTACGCCGCCTCCAAAGCTGCCGGCGAAGGGCTGATTTCCTCCTATGCCGAGGGTGGCCAGCTCGACGAAGCCTACCTGTTCCGTTTCGTCTCCATCCTCGGCGAGCGCTACACCCACGGGCATGTCTTCGACTTCTACCGGCAATTGCTCGACCACCCCGACCGTCTGCGCGTGCTCGGCGACGGCCGCCAGCGCAAGAGCTACCTTTACGTCCAGGATTGCCTCGACGCGGTGCTCCATGTGGCGCGAGCCGGCACGGCGCGGAGTGCCAAGCACCGCACGCAGGTCTATAACCTCGGCACGCCGGAATATGTCGAGGTGCGCCAGAGCATTGGCGTCATCTGTCGCGCCCTCGCCGTGACTCCCGAGCTGGAATTCACCGGCGGGGACCGCGGCTGGATCGGCGACAACCCCTTCATCTTCCTCGACACGAAAAAAATCCAGGCCACCGGCTGGAAACCCAAGCTCACCATCGAGCAAGGTATCGTCCGCACGCTTCGCTGGCTCGAGGCCAACCGGTGGGTATATGAGGCCCGCGGTTCCGGCCAGCCGGCGGGCAACCGATGAATCCACCGGTCAAGTCACGCTCGCCCCTTTGGTTCTGGCTGGCGGCCGGTGCGCTCATGCTCGCCGAGTTTCTCCTGTTCGACCGCATGACCGCCAAATATCATGCGACGGTTTATCCGCGCTGGAACGATCAGATCCAATATCTCACCGACGCCTATACCGCCTATGATTATGCTCAGGCTCATGGCTTGGTTGCCGGGTTGGTTTTCACGCTGAAGAAATTCACCGTGCAGGGCACGTTGCACGATACCGCGGCGTTGCTGGCTTTCTGGGCGGCCGGACCCGCCTCCCGCAGTGCGGCGCTCAGCGTGAACATGCTCGTGTTTCTGCTTTGGCAGACGACCCTGTTCTTCACCATCCAACGCCTCACCCGGTCGTGGGCCCTCGCCTGGATGGGTTTTGGCCTGCTGCTGTGTGTGGCGTCGCCGTGGGCGGCGGAAGCCGGCTCCGCCGTGGACTTCCGGCTAGATCATGGCGCCATGTGCCTGTTCGGTATCTGCACCTGCCTGGCCCTGCTGTCCGGCGGGTTTCGCTCCACCAGCTGGTCGCTGGCCTTTGGTGTCGCCATGGGGGTGACCCTTTTGGAACGGTTTCTCAGTGGCGTGTATTTCGCCGTGATCTTCGTGGCTGTGTTCGGGTGGATGCTATGCGACACGCAACGCTGGATCCGTGTCCGCAACCTCGCGCTCGCGGGCACGGTGGCCGCCGCCATGGCCCTGCCGATTTTCTGGCTCAACCGGAAGGGCATCTATGAGTATTATTGGGTCGGTCACATCACGGGAGCCGAGGGCCTTGCGCGGCTGCGCGGCTTCAGTCCCCTCCAGTCAGTCCAGTTCGTCCTGAGCAATCTAGGCCGCATGCATCTCGGGGCTTGCTTCGGGTGGACGGTGGCAGGCGTCAGCAGCCTTTTGGGCATCCTCAGTCTTGTCTGGCCGCGACGTCCGGCGGAAATAAACCCTCCAGGCTGGCTGTGCTGGGCCCTGGCCAGCCTGCTGCTGCCGGCGGCAATCCTCACCATTCACCAGCAAAAATCGGAATATGTTCTGGGGATCCTTGTGCCCGGCGTTGTGCTGCTGGTCCTTTGGATCTGGCAATGGTTGTGGCGGCGGATCGAATTCCCGCCCCGGCGAGTCTGGCATGTTGTGGTGCCCGCCCTGTTACCCCTGGGACCGCTGGTGACCGGCGCCGCTTTCTTTGCGACCCAACAGCTCAGGCCACCCTACAGTCCGGAATTTCGTGACAGCGCGCGAACGATTCGCGAAGTCTCGGAATACATCTACCAAACCGCCCGCGCCGGTGACCTCGACCAGCCTGATGTCGGCGTCGATCGAATCGTGGACTACATGGATGGACGGATTCTCCGGGTCGTGTGCTACGAACATCACAAGGTCTGGGTTCCCTTCCAACTGCACTTGCCGGACAGCATCCTGAGCGGGGACGATGACAACGTGTTCTTTAAATTGGCCCATTGCGATTTTGTCCTCTTCACCGAACCGGGCGGCTCCGACGCGGGCGGCTGGCCTTATGACCACCAGATGCGCCGCCTTTCACCCAGGATCAGGTCCTGGTGCAACGAACACCTCGTCCTGGTGAAAACCTTTTTTGCTTTTGGCCGCCACATGTCGCTGTATCAACGCCCGGAACTGCCGTGACCCTCCATCCCGTCGCCATGCTCAACGTCACCATTCTCGGCCTCTGGCACCTCGGCTCGGTCACGGCCGCGTGCATGGCCCGACACCACCGAGTCACCGGCCTTGATTTTGACGAGGCGGTGGTCGCCGGTCTGCGGGCCGGTCATGCACCACTCCGTGAACCCGGCCTCGACGCCCTGTTGAAAGCCGGACTGGGCACGGGCCGGCTTGCTTTTTCGACCGAGCCATCTGTAGCGGGCACCGCCGACATCCTCTGGATCTGCTACGACACCCCGGTCGACGCCGACGACCGGTCGGATCTCGAATGGATCCACGTGCGTCTCGCGCGCGTGCTCCCCGCATTGCGGCCGGACACCGTCGTGCTCGTATCCTCCCAGTTGCCAGTGGGCACCTGCGCGCAGCTGACCCGACAATACCCGACGCTCCATTTCGCCTGCTCGCCGGAAAATTTGCGTCTCGGCAAAGCCATCGACGCCTTTGAACAGCCCGCTCGCATTGTGGCCGGCACGTCCTCCACCCACAGTCGCGCCGTGGTGGAGAAGCTGCTGGCTCCGCTCGGCGCGCCGCTGGTGTGGATGCGACCCGAGTCCGCCGAGATGGTGAAACACGCCCTCAACTCCTTCCTGGCCCTCTCCGTCGCCTTTATCAATGAGATCGCGACCCTGTCGGAGGCGGTGGGCGCCGATGCCCGGGAAGTCGCCGAGGGCCTGAAGAGCGATCCGCGCATCGGCCCGCGCGCCTACCTCGGACCGGGCGGGCCGTTCGCGGGCGGCACCCTCGCCCGCGATGTTGTCACGCTGGCCGAGTTGGGGCGGACACGCGACGTGCCGCTCACCCTCATCCCGGCCATCAAGGCCAGCAACGACCAGCACCGCGGCTGGGCTCTGCGCAAGCTGCAGTCCGCCCTCGTGGGTGTGCCTCAGCCGGTGGTCGCCGTGCTCGGCCTCGCCTACACTCCCGGCACCAGCACGCTCCGCCGCAGTGCGGCCGTCGAGCTTTGCCGCCAACTCATCGCCCGAGGCTTCGAAGTGCGCGCGTTCGACCCGCTGATCCGGACCGCGGACGCAGAACACCACGACCTGCCACTGGCGGCGTCCGCCACCGAGGCCGTGCGCGACGCCCACGCCGCGATCATCTGCACCGAGTGGCCCGAATTCCGCGACTATCCCTGGGCGGCAATGCTCGCCAGCATGGCCCGGCCGATCGTGGTCGACGCCAACCGGATGGTTGAAAAAGTCGTCGCCGGATGCCCCGGCCTGCTCTACATCACCGTGGGACGCTCATGAAACTCCTTGGCCAAAACATCATCGTCACCGGCGGAAGTCATGGACTCGGCCGCCACGTCGTCGCAGCCTTCCTGACCGAGGGCGCCAATGTTGTCTTTTGCGCTCGTAACGCGACTGACTTGTCCCGGACCCAAGCCGAGCTCCAGCCGGGTCTCCGGCCGGGCCAGCAGCTGGTCAGCCTCGCCTGCGATGTCAGCGCCCCCGGTGATGTCGCCGCCCTCTTCGCCCGGGCCGCGCAGCTCGGCCCGCTGCATGCGGTCGTCAACAACGCAGGAATCTATGGACCAATCGGCCCGTCCGACACCCTTTCCCTCGCCGATTGGACTCAAGCCTGGCAGATCAATGTCACGGGCACGTTGCTCGTCTGCCAACACGCCCTCCAAGCGATGAAACCCCGCCGCACCGGGAAGATCATCAACATTTCGGGCGGCGGGGCCACGAATCCGATGCCGCGCTTTGCCGCATACGCAGCCTCGAAAGCGGCGGTGGTCCGCCTGACCGAAACCCTTGCCGAGGAATATCGGGCCGATCATATCGACATCAACGCGGTGGCGCCGGGGGCGCTGCACACCCGGTTCACCCAGCAGGTGCTGGCCGCCGGCCCGGAGAAAGCCGGCGCCGAGTTCTACGCGAAGAACAAGAAATGGGCCGAGGAAGGCGCCGCCGATCCCCGGCGGGCCGCCGCGCTGTGCGTCTGGCTCGCCACCGACGAGAGCAACGGCATCACCGGCAAGCTCATCAGCGCGCAATGGGATCCTTGGAATGAGCCGGCGAAATTCCGCGCCCTTGCCCGTGGCGATGTCTACACGTTGCGTCGCATCGTGCCTGAGGATCGCGTCAAGCCAGCGACGCCGTGACGGCCGACCCGCTCCAGTTTGCGATCATCGGCTGCGGACTCATCGGCCGCAAACGTGCCGCCGCGCTCTCGCCCGGGCGGCTTCGTTGCGCCTGCGATCTCGACTCCGGCCGGGCGGTCGAACTGGCCAGGAATTATCCCGGCACAACCGCCGTCACCGATTATCACGAGGCGCTGGGCGATCCGGCCGTCGGCGCTGTGATTGTCGCCACCCTGAACCATTCGCTTGCGCCCATCGCCCTCGCCGCCGTCCGGGCCGGCAAGCACGTCCTCGTGGAAAAGCCCGGTGCTCTCAGCGCGGCGCAGCTCCGCACGGTGCATGCCGCAGCGCGGGAGGCCGGCGTCCGTGTGCGCCTCGGCTACAACCACCGCTTCCATCCGGCGCTGCGCAAGGCCCGCGAACTTGCCGACGCGGGCGCGCTGGGCCCGATGATGTTCCTGCGCGGACGCTACGGCCATGGCGGCCGCAAGGGCTACGACCGTGAGTGGCGCGCCGATCCGCGTCTTTCCGGCGGCGGCGAACTCATCGACCAGGGCGTGCACCTGATCGACCTGGCCGGCTGGTTCCTCGGCGAATTCACCGCCCTCGACGGCCATGCCGCGACCTATTTCTGGGACATGCCGGTCGACGACAACGCCTTTCTTTCGTTGCGCACCGCGGGCGGTCAGACCGCCTGGCTGCAGGTCAGCTGCACCGAGTGGAAAAACCTCTTCTCGCTCGAACTCTACGGCCGCGACGCAAAGATCGCCATCGAAGGACTCGGCGGCAGCTACGGCCCGGAACGTTGCACCTATTACCGGATGCTGCCGCAAATGGGCCCGCCGGAGACGACCATGTGGGACTATCCGGCCGGAGACAATTCATGGGCCTTGGAGCTGGCGGCGTTCGAGGAGGACATCCGCACCGGCTGCGACCCAAGTCCCGGCTTGCGCGAGGGCATTCGCACGCTCGAAATCGTCGAACATATCTATCGCGCGAGCGGTTATCCCGTCATCGACGCCCCGCTTTCCTCATGATCATCACCCGTTCCCCTCTGCGCATCTCCCTCGGTGGCGGCGGCACCGACCTGCCCTCCTACTACCGCGAACACGGTGGCTTCCTGGTCGCGGGCGCGCTCGACAAATACGTCTACCTCACCCTGCATCGCACCTTCGTGCCGGACCTCATCGTGAAGTATTCCAAGCTGGAGCGGGTCGCCACCGCGGCACAGCTCGAGCACCCGATCATTCGCGAGGCTTTCGCGCTGCTCGGCATGGACGGGCGGTCGCTCGAACTCACCTCGATGGCCGACATCCCGGGTGGCACCGGGCTCGGCTCGTCGGGCAGCTTCACGACCGCGCTGCTCAAGGTGCTGCATGCGGCGAACAAACATGCGCTCTCGCCTGCCGAACTGGCCGAACAAGCCTGCCACATCGAGATCGACAAACTGGGTGAGCCCGTCGGCAAGCAGGATCAATATATCGCCGCCGTCGGCGGCATCACTGCCTTCACTTTTCACCGGGACGGCCGGGTTGAATACCGGCCCTGCCGTATTTCCCAGGAGACGCTGTTCAATCTCGAGGACAACTTGCTGTTGTTCTTCACCGGCTACTCGCGCTCCGCCTCAGCCATTCTCAAGGACCAGAACGATCGCTCGAACCAGCATGATCCCGCGATGCTCGACAACCTGCATTTCACCAAGGACCTTGGTCAGCAATCATTCGCCGCACTTGAGGGAGGCAACCTTGAGGAATTTGCTCGGCTCATGGACGTCCACTGGCAGCGCAAGAAGGCACGCAGCTCCGGCATGACCAACGACCGCATCAACGAGTGGTATGATTACGCCATGGCCCACGGCGCGCTGGGCGGCAAACTCATCGGTGCCGGTGGCGGCGGCTTTCTGATGTTCTATGCCGCGGACAACCGGCGGCTGCGTCACGCCATGCGCGAGAAGGGCCTGCAGGAAGTCCGCTTCCGCTTTGATTTCGAGGGCACCAAGGTGGTCGCACAGAACTGACCGATGATGGCGGCCGACCCGACAGCGCTTCCCGTGGCCGTTCTGGCCGGTGGCCTGGCCACCCGCCTCCGGCCGATCACGGCAAAAATCCCCAAGCTGCTCGTCGAGGTCGCCGGCGAGCCGTTCTTTTCCCACCAGCTCCGGCTGCTGCAGCGGGCTGGGCTCACCCGTGTCGTCCTCTGCGTCGGGCACCTCGGCGAACAGATCGTCGCCCGCTACGGCGACGGCACCTCCTGGGGCATGCAGCTCGACTACTCCTTCGACGGCGAAAAACTGCTCGGCACGGGCGGCGCCCTCATCCGCGCCCTGCCCAAGCTCGGCGACGCCTTCTACGTCCTCTACGGGGACAGTTACCTGCCCATTGACTATCAGGCGGTGGGGCGTGCATTCCTCGCCTCCGGCAAACTCGGCCTGATGACCGTGTTTGAGAACCGCGAAGCCTATGACGCCAGCAACGTCTGGTTCGAGGACGGCCGGATTCGTCTCTACTCGAAAAAGGAAAAGCCGCCGCAGATGCGGCACATTGACTACGGTCTGGGCGTCTTTCGAGCGGCCGCCTTCGTCGCCTGCCCCCACGATGCGATCGTCGACCTTGCAGCCGTGCAAACCGACCTGTGCTCCCGCGGCGAACTGGCCGGCTATGAGGTGCCCGAGCGCTTCTACGAAATCGGTTCCCCGGCCGGGCTGAACGAGCTCGACCAAATGCTCCGGCACAAAAAAACGGCGCCGAATTCCAAACCAGACTGAATGGCAGATCCGTCAAGCCCTGTGCTGTTCCCACGAATTCCCTGTCCAGTCCGGTCGGCCCCACTTTCTCCTTCTCGGGCAAATCTGCTTGTTGTCGGGACCTGATCCCTTTCCTGTTCTTCGCCGACCATGAATCCCCTTGGTAATCCTTCCCACCCACTGGAGCCGATGCCATCGCGCGGCGAATTCGACGAAGAGGGATACCTGCAAATCCACCGTGACATTGCCGAAGGGGTCGCGGTGGGCGCGATCGAATCCGGATGGGAGCATTTCGTCCGGGCGGGTTTCGCCGAGGGTCGTGCATGGCTGCGCCGGGCCGATCCATTTTTCGGCGTCGACCGACAGATTTCCCCGCACGACGCCATGTTCCGGGGCAATGCCGACCACTATTTCGACGCCGGTGAGTCAGCCCTGCATTGCATCGAAACGGCCCTCTTCTCCGCCCGACGTCACCCGTCGTCCATCAAGCGGATTCTCGACCTGCCCTGCGGGCACGGGCGCGTGCTCCGCTTCCTCCGGAAACAATTCCCAAAAGCCGAACTGGTCGCGTGCGATTTAGACCGAGACGGAGTCGACTACTGCGCCCGGACCTTCGGTGCCACGCCCGTTTACTCCCACCCGGATGTCGAGGCCATACCGTTGCCGGGCGAGTTTGATTTGATCTGGTGCGGCTCACTGTTGACGCATCTGGATGAAAAGCGCTGCGCGGCCTTTCTCCGGCGTTTCCAACAGAACCTGGGACACCGCGGCATCCTGGTTTTCACCACCCACGGCCGGCACTGCCAGAGTGAATTGGCGGCGGGCAAGAACCGGCACGGCCTCGACGGCCGGCAGATCGAATCTCTGTTGCATGATTATGATCGGCGTGGATTCGCCTACGTGGACTACCGCGATGCGTCCGGCTACGGCTTCAGTCTGATGCATCCTCGGTTTGTCACCGCGAACCTGATGGCTGATCCCGGCTGGAAGATGCTCGGCTATCAGGAGGCCGGATGGGACAAGCGGCAGGACGCGATCTTTCTCCAGCAGCATGCCGGGCGCGTGGGCTTGGGAATCTGATTGACCCAACCTTCCCCGCCACCCGGCGCAGAATTCCGGCCGGGACCCCAAGACCCTGCCGGCGCTTCTGGACCAGCCGGCCACCCCGACCGGACCGAACATTCTCGACCAAATCACCCGACCCGCTTTTCTGTGTCTTCCACCACTCCATGCCCTACGCCGCCCAACATCTCAAGGAGACCGCCGAGATCGTCTCCCGTCTCGATCCCCTCGACTGCGAAAAATGCGTGGCAGAACTTCGTGCCACCCGCGAACGCAGCGGCCGGCTTTTCATCCTCGGGGTCGGCGGCAGCGCCGCCAACGCCTCGCATGCCGTGAATGATTTTCGCAAGATCGCCGGCCTCGAATGCTACGCCCCGACGGACAACGTCTCCGAACTCACCGCCCGCACCAACGACGAGGGTTGGGCCAGCGTCTTCGTCGAATGGCTGCGCGGCTCGCGCCTCAGCGCGAAGGATTGCATCATGGTCCTGTCGGTTGGCGGCGGCAATGTGGAGAAAAACGTCTCCCCCAACCTCGTCACCGCGCTGCAACTCGCCAAGCAGGTCGGAGCGCGGATCATCGGCATCGTCGGCAAGGACGGCGGCTACACCGCTACGGTCGCCGACGCCTGCGTCATCGTCCCCACAGTGAACCCGAACAACGTGACGCCACACTCCGAGGCCTTCCAAGCCGTGCTTTGGCACCTCTTCGTCTCCCACCCTGATCTCAAGGTGAACCAGACCAAGTGGGAGAGCACGCGCTGAGGCCGCCGCCCGAATGTCATGACCCAGCGGCGCGCAGTGTTCATGGACCGCGACGGGACATTGAATGCCGCGGTGGTGCGCAACGGCAAACCCTACCCGCCCGCAACCATCGCCGAATTCCAGCTCCTGCCCGGCGTGGCCGAAGCCTGCCGGCAATTGCACTCGGCCGGCTATGTCCTGGTCGTCGCCACCAATCAACCCGACGTCAGCCGCGGCACCCAGGCCCAGGCAACGGTCGAGGCCATGCACGCACATCTGCAAAAACTCATCCCGGAGATCGCACGCATCGAGGTTTGCTACGATGCTGGCGGCACCACCCCGCCCTCGGCGTTCCGCAAGCCCGCCCCGGGTATGCTCCTCCACGCCGCCGCGGAACTCGGCCTCGACCTCACGCGGAGCTGGATGGTCGGCGACCGCTGGCGCGACGTGGACTGCGGCGCGAGCGCCGGCTGCCGCACCGTCTTCCTCAACTGGGGCTACGACGAAAAACTCCGGACCCCACCGGATTTCACCGTGCGCAGTTTCCCCGCAGCCGCCGGAATTATCCTTGCCCGGACTTGACGCGCAGAGCTTCAATTCCAGGAAACAATCTCCCGCATGAAATC
>Ga0066487_100127_pt1 | contig 26911 bp, 21 predicted proteins | sample LakWasM129_HOW14_2_FD_59588 | JGI IMG/M metagenome (GOLD analysis project Ga0066487, IMG submission 59588) | Freshwater sediment methanotrophic microbial communities from Lake Washington under simulated oxygen tension - Sediment Metagenome 129_HOW14 | ecosystem: Environmental > Aquatic >... | reverse complement strand
CCCGGTCTACGCTGTGATCTAAAGGCCGTGGTTTGATATGGGACGGGTGCCCTCACCCGCCATCAACAAATCCCGACTGATCTCGCTCGATGCCGCGCACCCCGCCAATCCCATTGTCAGGTCGAATTCGGCCAGCACGTTGCCGATGACTTCCTCGACACCGCGCTGGCCGGCGATGGCGAGTCCGTAAACGTAAGGCCGGCCGAGGCAGACCGCAGTCGCTCCGAGTGCGAGCGCTTTGAAGACATCTGCGCCGCCGCGGATGCCGCTGTCGAAGAGCACGGGAATCTTGCCATTCACGGCCTCGGCCACCGGAGGCAGCGCATCGAGCGAGGCGATCTCGCCGTCGATCTGCCGACCACCGTGGTTCGAAACCACGAGACCGTCGATGCCGTGTTCGAGCGCCTTCTTGGCATCGTCGGGATGCAACACGCCCTTGAGGAGAATGGGCAACTTGGTGTGCCGGCGCAGAAACTTCAGATCGTCCCATTGCAGTGACGGACGCGAATAGGTCGTCATGAATCGCTGCACGGCGGCACGAGGCTCCCCGGACGTGAGATTCTTCATGAGTCCACCGGGAAAGTTCGCCTTCTGGTCGAGGGCGGTGAAGACGGTCTGCAGATTAAGGGGCGGCTTGGGTTCCGAGGTGGAGCGCGTCGTCCCTGACGCGCCTTCCTCAACCCGTCCGGAGAACGGATTCGACGACGACGCCAACTCCTCCAAGAACACCGGATCGCTGGTGTATTGGGCGATGCCCTGCCCTTTCATGAACGGCAGCGAACCGAGATCGAGGTCGCGTGGGCGCCAGCCAAGCATGGTCGTGTCGAGGGTCAGCACGATGGCCGAGCAGCCGCAGGCCTCGGCGCGACGGACGAAGCTCGCGACCAATTCGTCCGACTTGCTCCAATAGAGCTGGAACCAGCGCGGAGCGTCGCCCATCGCAGCGGCGCAGGCTTCCATCGGCACCGTGGCCTGATTGGAAAAGATATACGGCACACGCAGCGCCGCCGCGGCGCGGGCCACCGCCAGATCCGCCTCGCGATGGACCATTTCCAGCACGCCGATCGGACACAGCAGCAACGGCGACGGCAACCTCTGCCCAAAGAGTTTGATGGAGATGTCGCGTTTCTCCACGTCACGCAGCACCCGCGGCACGATCCGCCAGCGCTCGAACGCCGCGCGGTTGGCGTCCATCGTGGATTCGCACCCGGCTCCGCCAGCTATGTAGGCCCAGGTAGCGCGCGACATCGCCGCCCGGGCGGCTTTCTCCAATTCAACCGGGCCGACCGGCACCGCGGGCCGCTGCCCGCCGACGCCGGCAATGTAGATGTCGCGCTGGCGCTTCCGCCCGATGTCGGAGTGATCGTGGGGCATGCGAGCAGCATGAGGATTCCATGTGCCGGCGAAACGATAAACTGACAGACTGGCATCGTCGCCAATCGTGCCTTTCTGGAGGGCCGGTCTCCTGACCGGCCGCGGCCCGTCGGGAGACGGGCCCTCCGCCAAGCAGGCCGGTCAAAGACCGGCCCTACCTCAACCCGCAGGCTTCGCCGGCGCCGACATCGGTTTCACGGCGTCAGCGAGGATCGTATCGAGTTTGGTCCCGGTGAGTTTCTGCCAGGCTTTCTCCACGGTCTTGATCGATACCTTGGCCGGCTTGGTTTTGCCGATTTCGGCGAAGAGTCGCGGGAGCAGATTGGGGCCGCCGCGCTCGTTCATCAGAAACACCGCCTGCGCCGCGAAGGCGTAGCGAGCGCTGTTGAGTTCGGTGTGCTGGTCCCCGTCCGTCTGGTTTTCCGCCGCGGGCCACTTGCGCAAATCGGCCTGCTCGCGCAACGGCGCAAAGTGGGAAAGCTGTTCCGGGAGGTTATACACGGTGGCCGCGACCTTTCCGCCGTGCAGATCGTTCACCACCCGCCAGGGCACGTAGTTCGCCACCCCATCGCAAAACCACCGCCGGTCCGGTCCCCGATAGTATCGGTCCAAAATCCCGAGCTCGGTCGTCTCGTGCAGCACCACAAAAGCGAGCGTCGGATCCACCGACGGAATGTTGTCACCCATTTTTGAAATATTCTCCAGCATGGTGACCAGTGAATCTTTGTCCCTGCCGTCCCAGAGCTTTTGCGCCAGGTCGTCGGGAGGAATATTCGTCAGGTCGGTCGGAATGATCACGGGCAGCAGCTCGGAGGCTTTGTCCGTCTCGGCCGGTTGGCTCGCGGTCGCTGCCGGCGGGGTCGACACCGGCTTTTTGGAGCTGACGCTCCCGCGATAAACACTCCTGCCATTTTCCTGGCCGATGCTCATCCGGTAATCCCGGCTGAGTTTCTCGCGCTTGGCGAAGAGGTCTTTGAAACGATCGTCCTGCCCGTTCCAGGAAAAACCGAAACTCGCATTGCCCTGTTTGGTCACCGGATCGTAGGTAAAACCGGCGATCTTCTCTCTGGCGCCCAGCCGGTGAATCAGTTCCTCCCGGTCCCAGACCGTGAAGCGCTTGATCACCTGGAATGTGGCCATGTAGTCCCGCATCATTCCATAGAGGGTCATATACTGATCGTAGTTTCTCAGGAACTCATCGTAACACTCCTCCTGTAGCGGGGTCGGTTGCGACAACGCGAGTTGGGCGGTGATGCCGCCGAGGTAGGCGGCCCGGTTGGCGCGCATCTCGGCCGGACTGAGCGGGACGACGGGGGCCGGTGCTGTTTTTTCCGCGGCCAAGGCCACCGCGACTCCCTGGTTATGCGCGGCAAACCGGTGGGCCAGCAGCTGGGCCAGTGCTTCCCGGCCGGGCGAATATTCGCATTCGATGCCTTCGAACGTGCCGGTCAGCCGGCCGGCACCCGGCTCGGCGGCGGGCGAGATGCCAAACAGAAGCGAGAGCAGGGAGACACCTGCCAGGCCGCGGCGAAGCGAATTCGGGCGGGAAACGCAGGCACATGGGGTAAGCACGGATATCATGGTTTTGTCCGCCGTGGCCCCGGCGCGGCTGGGAACAAAGCGGAGAACACCCACCTTGTCGATGCGCGAGGAACTGGATCCTTCGCTGCGCGCAGGATGACAAAACTGGAGGGCCGATCTTCCGCCATCGCCATGCCTATGGCGGACAGCCTGGTCGGCCGCGGCCCGTCGGGAGACGGCCCTCCACCAAGCAGGCCGGTCAGAGACCGGCCCTACCGCAATCCGCAGGCTTTGCGGGCGCGAGCCATCGTCAGAGCGGCGACGGCGCGGGCGCGCTCGGCGCCGTCACTCAGGACCTTCTCGACGTAGCCGGGATCGGCGGCGAGTTCGGCGCGCTTGGCACGGTAGGGCGCGAAGAAATTCCAGTAGTGTTCGAACAGCGCCTTCTTCAGGTCGCCGTAGCCGAGCCCGCCGGCACGCAGCCGGTTTTCGAAATCGGCGGCAACGTCAGCCGGCGCGAAAAACTTGAGGAGCTGGATCGCGAGGTTCTTCTCGGCGTCGGGCTTGGGCTCCTGCGGCGTGCGGGAGTCCATGACTATGCCCATGATTTTTTTGCGGAGGGCCTTCTCGTCGCCGAAAATCTCGATCGTGTTGCCGTAGCTCTTGGACATCTTCTGGCCGTCGAGCCCGGGAATGACGGCGACGCTCTCCGAAATGCGCTCCTCGGGCACGACCAAGGTGCCTTCGCCGTAGGTGAGGTTGAATTTGATGGCGATGTCGCGCGTCATCTCGAGGTGCTGTTTCTGGTCCTTGCCGACGGGCACGATGTTCGTGTCGAAGAGGAGGATGTCGGCGGCCATGAGCACCGGATAGGCGAAGAGGCCGAAGTTGGGCGCGATGCCCTTGGCGAGCTTGTCCTTGTAGCTGTGGGCGCGCTCGAGCAGGCCCATCGGTGTGAGCGAGCCGAGCAGCCAGGTGAGTTCGCAAACCTCGGGGATGTCGCTCTGGCGCCAGAACACGGACTTGGCGGGGTCGAGCCCGCAGGCGAGCCAGTCGAGGGCGATGCCCTGCGAATAGGCGCGGCGCTCGGCCGGGTCGGTGATCACAGTCATCGAGTGGTAATCGGCGATGAAATAGTAGGCGTCGCCGCCGGCCTGCAGCTCGATGGCCGGGCGCATGGCGCCGAAATAATTGCCGATGTGCAGGGTGCCGGAGGGCGTGATGCCAGTGAGAACGCGCATGGGAATTGAAACTGTTGCCCGGGAGCGCCGGGGGCGCGCAAGCCTTTTAATCCCGCCGCGCCACGATCGTAACCGTCCGCCCAACGCGGGCGATGTGGGCAGGCGGCAGAACTCCGCCGAAAGCCATGGAAGGCATGACCAGCGAACGCGGGCCGAGCAGCGTGCCGGGATTGAGCACGGCGTTGCAGCCGACCTCGGCCTTGTCGCCCAGCACCGCGCCGAATTTCCGCAGGCCGGTCTTCACTGTGCGGTCGGCCAGCTTCACCGTGACCTCGCCCTGATCGAGACGAAGGTTGGAGCAGATGGCCCCGGCGCCGAGATGCGCCCGGTTGCCGAGGATGGAGTCGCCCACGTAGTTGTAATGGGGCGCCTGCACGCCATCGAGCAGCAGGCAATTCTTGAACTCGCTGGCGTTGCCCAGCACGCAGCCCTCTCCGACGATGACGTTGCCCCGGATGAAGGCGCCCGGCCGGATCTCGGTGCGCGCACCGATGTAGGTCGGCCCGAGAATAGTCGCATACGCCGGCAGCTTGACCGAGGGGTGCAGCCAGACGCGGCCCTCGACATGCACTCCGGGCGGAATTTTCAGTTCGTTCGGACCGAATTCGGCCGCCTCCAGGGCGGCGGCGATCTGTTTCAGCCATTCCCACGGGGCGCTTCCGGCCGGGAAAAACGGGGCAAACCGCGCCAACGAAGGCGGCAAGGCGAAGAAATCGGAGGCTTTCACGACAGCAGAGATAACAAAAAAACCGCTGAGGAACAGCGGTTTTTGAAATTGGAGCGGGAGAAGAGACTCGAACGGATGTCTGGAAAACCGGAAGTAACTGAAAACCAGCCAGCTCTCTCCGAGGGAAATTCGGTCGAAGCACAAAGACCAGCACAAGAAAACCAGAGTGAAAAAGTGGCCCAAAATGATGCCTTATTGAGACTGGAGGTGACCCAAAGCGACAACCCGAAATTGAGCGTTTCTCATCCGGAAATTCAGGAGATTGTCGACCGGTGGCTCTCGCTCAATCCGAGCATCCGTTCTGCAATTCTGGCCATCGTGCGCAATACACCTATTGAAGGGCCTGCCGCTCCCTTTCCCGTTTCAGTAAGCTCGATTCAGCCTCGCATCGCACCTGGAGTTCGCGCGGGAATTTGAGGGATGGGACCTCCACAAACCTCGCGTGCGCCTACGGTGAAATTCCGCGATGCGGTCGGGAAGCGGTCCTCGTCGGCACCCGCGCGGCAGCCAGCAGACCTGAAGATTGGCGCAATGAGGCTGGTGGCGTGATTTTGCCACCGCTCACCGCCTGGGCCTCGGTCATCAGCGAATGATCAAATGCGGTGGCATAGTCCGCCAGTGTGCCACGATTCAGACGCAACCGGGCTCCGGCCTCGCGCCAGCCGTTGAGGGCGTGGGTGACCTCGCTCAAGATCATTTTGGCCTCCTTTGGCTTGAGACCAAAGTGAACCGCCGCGGCCAATGCTCGCGCAATCGTGGGCGCCGCGCCCGAACCATCAATGGATGTCTGGGCTTGATCAACCCGGTCGATCTTGGGCACCGGATTGAGGTCATAGGCCGGCGAAAGCGCCCACTTGCCAGGGGCCCGGAGCAGGAAGCCGTGATTACGCATATGATCGTCATGATTGCTGACGAGGAGCGAAAAGACCATGCGTCGCCACAATTCCCGGAGATCCCCCGTCACGTCGTGCCCGTGCTGTCGGATGCCTTCGGCCAGATGGACATAGGAGCCGGCCACGCCGGGCGCCAAGCCCAGCAAGGTCGCCGCCGAGACAAAAGGAATCCGTTCCGGGCCGTATCGGTCGAACCGCGTGATGACGGCGACATGTTTGCCGGCCGATTTCACCAGTTGGTGGGCGGCCGTCGTGACTCCCGCCGCCTGCGCCAAATCAAGGACGAGGATTTCGCCTCCCTCAATGTCGCGCTTGTCATCCGGCTTGGGGAATTTCGCGATCGCGAGGGTATTGTCTGGCAGGGCGATGGCGGACTTGGGCCGGGCACCGCCGAGCGGGGATCCCACCCCCAGGAGGTAGCGCAGCTGCTCCGCCGTCTCGGTTTCGCAATGGATGGCATCGGCGGCTGCGACCAGGGCCCCCAAACGCAGGACCGGAGGCAGCCGGCCGGTGCCCTCGGCCAGGAATCTTCCCTCTGGGCGGCAGAAACGCAGGGCGCCGATCCGGGAATGGTCATCGAGCGCGAGCACATAGTCGATGTCGCGATAGGGCTTCGCCTCCAGCACGCCCTTGCGGACGGCGCGCGCAATCAGGACGCGCCCCCACCGGTCGGGACCGCAATCCTGCATCGCACCGAACAGCGCCGGCGCATGGTGCTTGCCGGCCTGCAACGGCAGTCCGACAGGATCGATCGCGAACGCTCCCGGACGGCCCAGCCACTCGCGGTCGTATTCAAAGGTCACGGCGGCGCCGTGGTCCGCGGCGTAAAGCCGGCCGACCAAAAGCGTCTGCTTCTGCCAATCGACGTGGACTTCGAGGTTCATGGCCTGATGCGGCGAATACGCTGCGGCAGCCGGCGTTCGTCGAGGGACAGGCCCAATTCGTCACTGGCGGGCGCGGCCAGCGACGCGAGGCGCTCGTGCAGCTGTAGTATGAACGCCGCGGTCGCCAGCGTGCCCAGGGCGACCGTCGGGTCGCCGCGTTCCAACCGCCAGAGTGTATCGCGGCTGACAAACAAGCGCGACGCCATGTCCGCCGTCGAAATGCCCCGCTTTCGCCGGGCCAGCGCAATGTCGCGCCCTAGGCGGCGCAGGGCGCCGAGGGCGGGAGCAGGAATGGTGGAGGCTTCGGGCATGTAGGCAATGTCGGTTATAGCAGACTTAATGTCAAGGAATGCCAGATATAGCAGGCGCAGTCGTTCATATTGCTATCCTCAGTCGACCCGGTTTCTGTGGGATCAAACGCACGGTGGGTGCAGGGGGCTTGGCGAGATGAACTTTGGCTGACTTTCTCAAATTGCGCGGGCGAGTGCTTGCCGTTTTCACGCCAAGCGGCTTCGGCTCTGCCGCCACCGCCGACGCGGGCGCCTCGTCGGGACGCTCGCCTTCACCCGGCACCGTCTGCTCCGGCACGTCCGCCGTGACCGAGGCCACATCGTCTTTGCTTTCGGTGGCCTGCCGCGCCGACGCTTGGTTTTTCGTGATGTCCAACAGGTCCACCAGCTCTCCCTGCCGTCTGAGCAGCTCCCGATAACGCTCCTCGTGCTCGAACACCGCCCCGTTGAGCGCCGCCAGATCCGCGGCGTTCTTCCGGCAAAGGGCGAGCTCCTCCCGGCACCGCATCACCTGCTCGTCGATGCAGCGCGCCGCGTGTTCGAGCGAGCTGATGGAGCCCGCCGGGGAAGGTGAGACGTTGGCGACATACTCGGCCTCACCGCGCAGCGTGATCTTGTCCGGCCGCGTCGAACGGTATTCGAGTTTGAAACCGGCGATCTCTCCCAGGACCACGGTGGCCGTGCGGCCGGCCAGATGGTCGTCGCGGTGGTCGTTGACCAAATAGACCAGCGCGTTGCCCGCCTCCGTCCGGTCACTGTAGGTCTTTTTCTCCAGCGTGATCTTGAACCGGTCGCCCTGGGTATCCTGCCGCCTGGCCAGGTCTTGCTCCATCGCACCCGCCTGCTTTTCCAGCCGAACGACATCCTCCTCCGCCATCCGCTGCCGGCTGCGGTTGCCATACTGGGATTCACTGTGCTCGGAGCGCAGCCGGGCCAGCCGCATCACCTCCGCATCGACCTTGGCCTTTTCGATGACCAGCGGGTTGCCCGAGGCGATGGCTTTGACCTCCGCATAGGTCAGGGCCGGTGAATCCAGGTCCTCGATCCTCCGGGCCGTGGTCTGGCCCGTCATCACCTGGGCGATAAACTTCGCCTTCGTTTCCAGCGTCTGCCACATGTAGGCGTCAAAGCTGCCTTCGGTGACAAAGCGATTCACGCGCACGACCGCGTTCTGGTTGCCCTGCCGCAGGATGCGGCCCTCGCGCTGCTCGATGTCGGCCGGCCGCCACGGCGCGTCGAGGTGATGCAACGCCACGAGCTTCGTCTGCGCGTTCGTGCCGGCCCCCATCTTCTGCGTGGACCCCAGGAGGACGCGCACCTTGCCGGCGCGCACGTCCTTGAACAGGGTCAGTTTGGCCGCGTCGCCATCGTGGTCCTGGATGAAGGCGATTTCCTCGGGCGGCACGCCGCACGCCACGAGCTTGGCCCTGATGTCCTGGTAGACCGAGAACCCGCGGCCTTCGACTTTCGGCGTGGAAAGGTCGCAAAACACCATCTGCGTCAGCCGGTCGGCGCGTGTTTCCTGCCAGATGGAGAAGATTTCCCGGACGGCCTGGTTGACCTTGCCCTCCGGGGCGTCCGCCGCCCGGCCCCGCACCAGCCGCAGGTCCAGCGCCGCCTTGCGGCCCTCCCCCGTGATCTTGAGCATGTTGTCCACGGACGGATCGACCCGCTGGCGTTTGAGTCTCTCGGCGCGCTGCGCGAGCAAGGCGACAAACTCCTTCAGCTCCGGCGTCGCCGGAGCCCGGACGATCCGCGCCTTGCCGCCGTCGAGGGCCGGGACCGGGAGCTTGAGCATGTCCGCCGTCTGGACGTCCGCCATCGAACGGAACAGCTGCATGAGTTCGGGCACGTTCACGAAACGGGCGAAGCGCGTATGCAAGCGGTAACCCGCGCCGTCCGGGGCCAGCTCCATGGCGGTGACAGTCTCGCCGAACGTGCCGGCCCAGGCGTCGAAGTGCTGGAGATGATGCCGGCGCAGCAGGTCCATCTGCAGGTATCGCTGCATCGTGAACATTTCCGCCATCGTATTGGTGACCGGCGTGCCGGTGGCAAAGACCACGCCGCCACCATCGTTCTGCTTCTGGACGTGCTGCACCTTGAGGAGCATGTCGAAGGCCCGTTCCGACGCCGTCTGCGGCAGCCCGGCGACCCGGGTCATCTTGGAAATATAGAACAGGTTCTTGAACGCCTGCGCCTCATCGACGAACAGCCGGTCCACGCCCAGCTCCTCGAAGGTCAGCGTGTCGTCCTTCCGGTGCTCCGCCGAGAGCGATTTGATCCGGCCCTCCAGTTTCTTCTTGGCCCGCTCCAGCTCCTTGACAATCCGGGTGCCGGACGACGACCCACCGGTCCGGTTCTTGTGCTCAAGAATGCACTCGACCAGCTCCGCGTGCTGGCCGGTGAGAAATTCCTTCCGCGCCGCCGCGGACAAGGGCAGCCGCTCGAAGCCGGAGTGCGTGACAATGATGGCGTCCCAATTGTTGGTGGCGATGCGGCTCATGAGTTCCCGGCGCCCCGCGCTCGCGAAATCATCCCGGCCGGCCGCGAGGACGTTCGCTCCGGGATAGAGCGTGAGCAGTTCGGAGCTGAACTGCCCCAGCATGTGGTTCGGGACGACGAACATGGGTTTCCGCGCGAGCCCGAGCCGCTTCAATTCCATCGCCGCCGCCGCCATCGTGTAGGTCTTCCCCGCGCCGACCACATGCGCGAGGAGGGTGTTGGGCGTTTGCAGGATGCGCCAGACGCCCGCCTTCTGGTGTCCGCGCAGCGTGATGGCCGGGCTCGCGCCGGGCAATTGAAGGTGGTCGCCATTGAAGGTGCGGAGCCGGAGGTGATTGAACTCTCGATTGTAGTAGGCCACGAGGCGTTCGCGCCGGCCGTCGTCCTCCCAGATCCATTCGGCAAAGCGGTCCTTCAGCTTCTGCTGTTTCTCGCGGGCGGCTTCGGTGGAGGTCGCGTTGACGACGGGTTTCTTGTCGGCGTCGTAATCGAAGACGGTCGGCGTCCGCAGATTGAGCGCGTCCTCGATGAGCGCGTGGGCCGCCACGCGGTTTGTGCCCCATTCGCCGCGGTCGGCGACCCCGGTCTTGATGTGGTGGCTCACTTCCACGGTCCACAGGCCGACCTGGGCCGCGTGGTGGACCCGCACGTCGTCGGGATCGTGGCCCCGGAGGAGTTGGAGACCGAACAGGGCGATGTCGTCCGCCGGAATCCACGCGGCGCCGAGCCGGGCGTCGATTTCCGTGGCCTTGAGGTCCGCCGGCTGGACACCCCGCAGGGCCTCGACGTTGGGGCGGAACTGTGGATTCTTGGCGGCGGCCTTCTCGGCGATTGTGAGCTTCTCGCGGACATTGCCGGAGAGATAGTCGTCATCGGTCTCCCAGCGCTTCGTGGCCGGGTTCAGAAAAAGCGCCCCCTGCAGTTCGGGCAGGAACTCCGCCTCGGTTTTCCCGAGCAGTTTGCCCATGTGCTCCAGGTCCACCCTGCCCTTCTCGCTCAGGGTGATGACGAGGGCCTCTTTCGCCCCGCCGGCCGCCAGCACCGGCGACCGGCGCTGGATCGTCCGCTCGCGGAAAATCGCCGTCTTCGCGGCGGTGCCGGCATCGTCGTCATAATTCTCCAGCGACAGGAGGAGCGGCAGGTCGGGGTCGCCGGCGAACGCGCGGACGTTGGCCGCCTGGGAAATCGGCCCGAACTGCCCGACGAAGTAGTCGTAGTCCTGATTGAGGCGGAACCGCGCGGCCTCGACCACGTCATCGGGCCGGTTCTCCACCTGGGTCCGGAGGCAATCCCGCGCCGCCTCCCGCACGTAGATCAGGCGCCGGATGCGCCGTGCCATCGGCGGAGGCAGGTCCGTCAGGAGCCGCAGCTCGTCGCCGTCCCGGACCGCAATTCCGCCGCCGCCCTCGTCGGTCAGAGTGTAGGCGTTGGGTTTCACCCCGGGCGGCGCGGGAATCGTCTGCCGCATCGCGGTGGCCTGCGCCGCGGTCAGCGGCCGGTAAAGACCCGCCGGCAGACTTTGCACGGCCGTGTCGAGCGCCTTGCCCAAGTCACGGCCATCGCCGGTCAGCCGCACCTCGTCGCGGCCATACATGCCGCGCTCCACCCGCTCCAGTTTGCCCAGCATCATCGCGGGATTCGCATGGTAATACTCGTTCAGGAAGATGGGATTCTCGCCTGTGCCCAGGGGCCGGCTCTCGCGCCAGGGCTGGCCGGCCGGCTTTTCACCGGGTGCGCGTTTCCGCAGAAACACCATGTCCGTCGTGACCTCGGTGCCGGCGTTCTTCTTGAAAGCGGTGTTCGGGAGCCGGATGGCGCCGACAAAATCGCAGGATTTCGCCACCGCCTCGCGCAGGTGCGGATACTGTTTGTCGAGTGTGCCGCGCGACGTGATGAAGGCGACGAGTCCCCCGGGCCGCACCCGCTCCGCCGCGGCGACAAAAAAGTAATCGTGGATGTGGAATTTGCGCGGGTTGAGCTTGGGGTCGAACGGCGCGTAGTCGCCGAACGGCACGTTGGACACCACGAGGTCGAAGCGGTTGGTCGGGAGCGTGGCGTTCTCGAAAGCCTGCGAGCGGATGTCGGCGTCGGGATAAAGTGTCTTCGCGAGCCGGGCGGTGAGCGGGTCGATCTCGATGCCGGTCAGTTCCGAGCGCGCGGCTATTGCTTCCGGCATCACCCCGAAGAAGTGCCCCAGCCCGCAGGCGGGCTCGAGAATACGGCCGTGCTTGAAGCCGAGCCGGTCCAAGGCGGCATACATCGCCCGGATGACCGTGGGCGAGGTGTAGTGCGCGTTGAGCACGGTGGCCCGCGCCGAACTCAATTCGTCCGGCTCCAGAAACTTTGCGAGTTCCTCCTGCTCGGCGGTCCACTGCGGGGCATCGGCTGCGGCGGCGAATACCTGCGGGATGCCGCCCCACCCCACATACTTCGCGATGACCGCCCGTTCCTCCGGCGTCGCGGTCCGTGCCTCCGCCTGAATCTCCCGGAGGGTGCGGATGGCCGCGAGATTGCCCCGATACTTCTGCTTGGCGCCGCCTTCGCCGAGGCGGTCGGCGTCCGTGATCCGGTAGTTGCTCGCGTTGCGCGGAGCTACTTCGGCTCCGGCTTCTCCGGCGGGAGCAGGATGTATTTCTCCTTTACCAGTTCCCAGGCCTGGTCGTGCGCCTGCTGCGGATTCAGCCCCTGCCGGGTGAACTGCCGCGTCAGCCGGTGCAGGTCCGCCGCCGTCTGCTCCTGCGCGTCCAGCAGCGCCGCCCGCAGGCGGTTCTCCGCCTCCAGCTCCGCCACCATCCGGGGCCGGTGCTCCCGCCAGTGTTTTTCCGCCATCAGGCCGAGGTTGAGGAGTTCGCTCATGGTGCAGGTGTGCGAAGAAATCGAATTGTTCGTCTGGACGGGAGCTTGAGGCCATGCGTCATACGGGTTCAATCGCGATCCGCCGGACCTGCGGACCGGGCCGCGCCGCGGAGGCACGGGGATAGTTGGCCCGCAGTTCGCAGAGACAGCCCAGGTCGAGGGCGGCGCGGATTTCGGCGAGTTCGCGGCCTTCGACCACGATCTGCTCCTTTTCGGTGCTGATCGTCAGCGTTTCCGGGACGCCGAGAGCGTGCTCCCACCGCTTGAACTGATCCGCCGGAAACGTGACGACGCGCTGGTCGAGCACAAACCGGACAACCGCGGCGATTTCGCCCGTGGGCGCAATGTCCCCCCAACTCGGCGGCGGCGGCGGAACCAGCGGCTTTGCGCCGGGATGTTGGTCGATACTCATGCGGCGGTGACGCGGAATGCCGGGGCCAGCCGGGCCGCCCAGCGGGCGCGCCAGGAGCGCCGGGGTGCCGCCGATGCCGCCGAAGATTCCGAGGGGCCGGATTCTGCCATTTCGAGGGCGAGCTTGCGGTCGGAAGGACGCATCATCGCGTCCCGGGCGGCGGCCTTGTCGGAAGTGTAGATCATCTGGCTTTCCCGGAAGCGCGAGTTCGAGACGTAGGCTTGCTTCAGATTGCCGGCCGCGATGCCTTCCTCGGCCATGAGCAGGATGCCGCGATCCACGGTCTTGCCCTGCGAGGCGTGGGACGTGACGGCGTAACCGTGGCTGAACTCGCGGAACCAGGCCGGCACGGTGCGGCCGTCCTTGAGGCCCATCGCGCCGTCCGGTCCCACACTCGCCACCTCAACGATGTCGCCATTCTGCAACCGGGCCTCCTTCACGCTGGCACGCATCAGCAGCCGGTCGCCCACGGCGACGGGGGTTTCCTGGGCCAGACCGACATTGAACCCGCTCGCCCGCCGCGGATCGAGCCGGTGCTCGCTGCCCTCGGCGTCATGGACAACCAGTAGGCGCTCCTCCCGGCGAACCACCGTTACCGCCGTGTGCTTCGAGTATGAACCGTAGGCGCGATGAAACGTGAGCACGTCGCCGGGCTGGTAGTTCACCACACGCCGCCGTTCCTCCTGGGTCCATTTGAGCGAATTGACCGTGACGCAGGTGCGTTCGTCCCTTTCGAGCAGGCCCGCGGCGCACAACTGCCGGCGAACCTCACGGGTGAAGTCGTGGATTTCCGCCCACACCGGGGAAATCGCCAGGCACGATTTGCCCGCGCGGACCGTGCGGACGTAGTCGTCGGCCGCCGCCGCGAACAGGGCCGGGAGCCGCCCGACCTCGCGGACCGCCCCGAGCCGGTCGAAGCGGTTGAAAGCGCCGTAAGCGTCGCCCTGGGCCAGCCGCCTGACCGCCTTGCGGTATGCGGGATCCTGTTGCCGGCGAATCTCCGTCAGGCGGAACACCGGCACCCGTGCGTATTCCTGCAGACCGCGCAGGGCGTCGCCCGCCTCGACGGAATGGTGCTGCTTGGTATCACCGACGAGGAGGAGCCGGTGGTCATTGCGCGCGGCCAGGCGGCAGAGGTCGCGCATTTCGCGGACCGAGATCAGGCCGGCCTCGTCCACGATGAGCACCCGGCCCCGCACGGTTCGCTGCAAATCCTCGCTCACCAGCAATTGCTGGAGGGTGTTCGCTTCGGCCGTCAGGTCCTGGCGCAACACCTCCGCCGCGCCCGACGAGGGCGCACAGCCGAACACCCGGCCGCCGGCCTGCTCGATCCCGGCGACCACGGTCTTGAGGCAGGTGGTTTTGCCCGTGCCGGCGTCGCCTTGGAGAATGATCACTCCGGCGGTCGAGCCGAGCACGCCACGAACGGCCGACTTTTGGTCGGCGGCCAGCTTGACCAGGGCCGGCACCTTGCCGAGCGCCGGGCCGCGTTTCAATTGGGCACCGGCCCAGCCGGTGAATTCGCGCTCGGCTTCCAGCCCGTCGCGCGAGGCGATTTCGGCATCCACACGGAGGAGTGCGCCGGAACGTTCCCGGCCGGCCATCGCCCGTTTCAACGCATCGAGCGCGACCCTGCCGCGACCGGCGATCAGCGCCTCCCGCAGGAGCGTCCGGTCTTCCACGACCGACTTGCGTTCAAAGACGTGCGCCTCGGCCGACTCGATGGCTTCCAAGGGTGAAATGGGATCGGCCGACCCGGGGCGGCCGTTGGCCCCGGCGATGGTTGCCCGCAGTTGGGCCAGATCTCCGCCGGCTTCCTTGATCCAGCCCGCCCGCAGGTCGGCGGCCGTGGCCGCGGTCTTGACCGCACGGCTCTCACCTGTGATGGCCTGCAAGGCGTCCTGCGACCCAACACCCAGCTCCCTTGCCCGGGCGAGGATGGCCTGCCGCCGCTTGCTGAAGCGTTCGCGCAGTTCCGCCGGGACTCCCTTTACGTTGAAACCGAGCGAGCGGACGGACTCCAGGCTGTAGCCGGCGGCCATCATCTGCTGGCCGAGCTTGTTGTAGCAAACCTCCCGGAAATAGCCCTGATGCCGGTAGAACGCGGAGGGTTGGACGCTCTTCCACCGGCCTTCGGCTTCGTCGTAGGTCACGTTCATGATGCAGACATGGGTGTGCAGCTGCGGGTCGAGCGACCGGCTCGCGTCGTGGGTGACGATAGCCCCTACCAGGTTGCTCGTCGCCCGGTCTTCATTCGCCCCGCCGCGACGAACGCGGGTTGCCGTGACGGCCTCGATCTCACGCATGGTCTCCGCCACCGCTGCCTGCCACCACCCGCCAATGCGTTGGTCGCCTCCGACGAGATGGAGCAGCGAAACGTCCTTGGGCGGGGAAATTTGGCCAAAGAAGCACACCCGCCGGTGGGCGCCCTTGTCCCGGACCATGAGCTTGTCCCCGGTCGCCGGGTGCAGGCCCCGGCAGAGATTCTCGAAGTGCTCCAACTGGCAGCGGCCCGACAGCCCCAGCCGTTCCGCCCCTGCCCCCGCCCAGGTCATCTCTGCCTGCCCTTCCTGGGTCAGATAGTCGCCCACGACCATGTGCTCGCGGAAATACTCCACGGCACCGGCAACGAGGACACAGGGTTTGTCGAATCTAACCATGCGGGCCATCCTACCTAAGTCCGATACGTTTTCAAGTCCGAGAACTGAACCGAACGGCATCAGAGCCTCAAAACACAGCAAACGCGTGAACCATCCCGCATATTTGCTCATAGCAACACCAGCGATGACCACACCCATGAACTGAGCGGCAGCCGCCGCACCTTCTACCTAACCCAGTCTGAACACGCCACCCCTAGCGTCCGCTAGGAGATGGTGGCTGCGCCACCACTGCACCACCACTCCGCCACTACTCGACCACCACCAGGGTCAAGCCGGCCGGCTGTGACTTTTCGTTTTACTTAGTTCCGATACTGTTTTTATTTACGCCAATGATCGAAACGACCGAACTTCACGCCCGCCTGCTGGCCGACGCCCGGAGCTACGACCCGACCGCGCACCACCGCGGCCTGCTCGCCCCCTACCGGGACGTGCTGCTCCTGTGGCGGGCCAAGTTCATGAGCTACGAGCAGATCGCCGCCGCCCTGACCCGGCACGGGATCCGGGTATCGCCGGCCGGCGTGGGGGTTTTCTGCCGGAGGGGCTTCACCCAGGCGGAGATTCTGCGGGAACGTCACCGGCTCGGGTTGGCGGCAGCCAAAGGACCGGCCGCGACCGCTCCGAGCTCCGGGGGGCTCTCCGCGGTCGCGAAGCCGGCGGCTCCGGTGACGCCGGGCAAACGCGGACCCAAGGTCGCCCGCGACGACTACTGAGCCATGCCCGCCAAGCGACTCATTCTGTTTCCCCAGGACAAGGGCGGCATCGGCAAGAGCTTCGTCGCAACCCTGCTGCATGACTACCTGGTCGAGGCCGGCGTCCGGGTGCAGGCGTTCGACCTGGATCACGCCAACTCGACCTTCTACCGGCTCGTGCCCGGCGCGGAATTCATCAACACCGACGTGGACGCCGACAAACTGGGCGTCCTCGACCGGATCGTCCATGCGCTGCCGGAAACCGACGTGGTGCTCGTGGACAACCGGGCTTCGGGCGGCAGCAAGGTGCTGGCCTACCTTGACGAGACCCGGCTGCCGGAGATGCAGGCGGAATACGACTGCCTCATCGTCTTTGTGGTCATCGCAACGGACGACAAGGACGCCAATTCGCAGATCGCCGAGCTGCTCGACTCGCACGGGACGCGGGTGCGCTGGCTGGTGGCCCGGAATCTCCGGGGGGGCGACACGCTCGATCTCTTTGGGCAGAGCAAGACGCGCAAACGGCTGGCCGACCTGCACGCCGCGGAAATCGAGGTGCCCTGCCTGGCCGACGTGACCCGCAACCGGCTCCAGACCGCCAATCTCACGGTCGGCCGGGGCCGGGAGGCGAACGAGCTTCATCTTCTCGACCGTTCCCGTTGCGGGCGTTTTCACGAGCTGATGAAGGTGCAATTCGACGGGGCGCGGGAGCTGCTCATCCCATGAAGCCGGAGCCGAAGGAAACACCGCCCAAGCCCGAGGATCTGCTCGACCCGTCGGCGTTTCCCGACGACCTGGCCTGGGTGCCGGCGCACTACAAGCTGCACCCGACCGACCCGGTCTATCTGCTGCTGGCCTGGCATTGGCGGCGGGTGCAGAAGTCCGAGGATACCGTGCAGACCGCCATCCTCGAACTGCGGACAGCATTCGACACCCGGATCGCAGCACTCTCAAAAGCGGCCGACACCGTCACGGCCGTCAACGAGGCGCTGGAGGACGTGCAGGCCGCCCTTGAGGAAAAGCCGGCCGAGCTTGCCGAGCAACTGGACGCCCTGCTCGCCCAGCCGGTGGCGGGGGCCGTGGCGAAGCTGCAGGAGTTGGAAAAGTCGCTCGCGCCGGTGGCCCGCAGTTTCCAGGTGGCGCAACGCCGGCAGCTCCTCACGGCGCTCCTGATCGGCGTCACCCTGGGCGTGTTGTCGGCGATGATCGTGCTCGTCGCGTGAACCCGAGTTCCGCCGGCCTGATCGGGGCGTGCTTCGCCGGGGCGGCGTTGGTGCGGAGCAACGCGCCCGCCCCGATCAGCCTTGCGCTGACCGTGCTGGCCGAGGGCGCCGGCGTTTGGCTGGCCTACTGCGCGCTCGCCGCGGAGCTGGAGGCGAAGAACTCCGTGGTCCTGAAGCTCTGGGGCCTGGAGTGGACGCGGGACGAGGCGTGCTGCCATTTCTTCATCACCGGCGCCACAGGCACGGGCAAGACGGCGCGGGCGGTTGTGCCGATCGTGCATGGATTGCGCTCGACCCTGCCGGATACGGGCATCCTCGCGGTCGATTCCAAGGGGGCCTTGTGGAAACCGCTCGAAGCGATGGCGCGGTCGCTGGGCCAGGAGCAGAGCCTGTGCCTGATCCGGGTGCGCCCCACCCATGTCGCCCCCGAAAAGTGGACGCCGCCGCTGCAACTCAACCTGCTGGGCGATCCCAGCGTGCCGTGGAGCACCTACGCCAAAATGATCGTCGATACGGCCACCGCCGCGGGACAGAAAGGCGGCCAGAGCTTTTTCAAGGAAACGGCCCGCGATGTCATCACCCACGCGATGCACGCCCTCGAACTGGCGGAGCTGCCCGTGACGCTCGCCAACGTCCACGATGCGATCTGCATTTCGACGGAGACGGCGTTGCTGCTGGCCCGGCTGGGCGAGCAGCCGAGTCCGGCCGCCGAGGTGGAAAGGCAGTATTTCAAGGATTTCGCGGAGCAGCCGCCGGAGCAGAAGAGCGGCACGGTCTATAGCGTCGCCAACTTTCTCCGGCCGTATACGCCACCTGACATCCGGCAGGTCGTCTGCTCCGTGACGCCCAACTTCACCCTGGCCGAGGTCGATGCGGGCCGGCTCATCTGCCTGTCGATTCCGCAGACCTACCAGGTCGAGCGCCGCTATCTGAACCTGTTGTTCAAGCAGCTTTTCTTTCTCCATGCGTTCCGGCGGTTCGACCTGGAGCCGGAGGAGATGCGGCGGCGCAACGTCATCGTGCTCGTGCTGGACGAGGGGCAGAAGACGACTCTCGTCTCTGAGGATGGTTTCTCCGACCACGCCACCGTGGACGAGCTGCGCGAGGCGGGCGTTTGCCTCATCTCCGCGACGCAGACCCCACTTTCGCTTTACGCAGCGTTCGAAACGCCCAACAAGGCGGACGTGTTCATGGCCAACTTGCGCACGCAGGTGCATTTCCGGGCGGCGGACGAAAAAGGTGCAAAGATCCTTTCCGAAAAAATGAGCGGCCGGGAAATCCGCAAATACAGCGGCGGGGTGAGCAGTGGCCGGACTTCAAGCAACTGGCAGCCGATGGACGAGCCGTGGTTCAAACCGACGGCGTTGCTCGGCCTGCCCGAAGGACAAGCGGTCATCCGGCACCCGCGGCGGCGCGGCCGGCCGTTGTTGCGCAAACTCCCGTTCACCAACTTTACCATGCCGAATTCGCCAAAGCCGCAAAACACTCCTGGGCCGCTGCGGGCAGCCTAATCCCAATCTCATGGCGCTGGCGCCACCTCCGCCGCCGAAGAAGCGCCACCGACACCAAAGACCTCCGCATAGGCCGCCTGAATCTGCCGGATTTCCTCCTCCGTCAGCTCACGGAACTGCAGCTTGCGTTTGTTGTTGGAGAGGGTTCCGCCGTTCTCATGCAAGTGAGACAGAAGGTGGCCGAGGCGCACGTCGGGCAGGTCCACGATCTGTTTCGCCTGCCGGAGAAGCCGGTCGTAGCGGACGAGGAAATTCACCTCCTCCGGCACCATCTGCACCGCCCGTTCCATCACGCGACCCAGGTATTCGACCTGCGGCGTGAGATCCGGATAACGCCAGACCCACGACGCCTCCTCCGGATTGGTCACCGTGAGGACGCCGGAGTCCGAGAGAGTGTAGCGCGCGGCTTGGTCCACGACGGACGAATAAGCTTCCAAGGCGCGATCATAGGCCGCCAGATCTTCCAAAATCGCCGCGGATACCGGCAAGGCCATGCCACCGGGAACCACGCCCCGGCGGACCAGGATGTCGTGGATCAGGAAACGATGCATTCTCCCGTTTCCGTCCTCGAAAGGATGGTGGAAGACGAAACCGAAGGCCGCGACCGCCGCCTGCGCCACCGCTTCGCTTTCGGACAGCCGGGCGGAGACCGTGGCCCATCCCGGCATGAGTTCGCGCAAGAGAGCGGGCGGCGGGCTGACGTAGTGAATGACCGGCTCCCATCTCACCAGGCCGCCCACGTAATTTTGCCCGGCGCGAAAGCTTTTTGCGGCAAACCGCGGATCGACGATCAGGTTTTGCAGCCGCACCAGCTCCGGCTCGGACAAGGCGGCTTCAATCGGCGCACGGCCGGCCTGCTCAAGCGCCGAGATAAAGCGGTTCGCCCGTTCCAGCGAAGGGCTCTCCCGCTCAATCGCGAAGGAGGATTTGGTCTCCTTGCGAAAGAGATACTGCAAGGCCCGCCGCAGCAATTCGGCATTCCCTCCCGGCCCGACCGCTTCCTGCACGGCTTTCACCCAATCCCGGGAGAGCATGGCCTGGGCCGCGGCCGTGCGCTCGATCGTCGGGCTGTAGGCGCGACCGCCCAGCAGATTGTCGTCCACCTTCCACCGGGCGATGCGGCGGGGCTTCGCCGTGACCATCCGCTCCTCATCCAAAAGGGGCACGTAGTTTCCGGCCACGACCTTGGGATCCGGCAGGCGGGAAAAGAGGTCTGTGCCGGTGAGCAGTTCGTAGAGGTAGCCAATCCGGCGGGCATAGGCGCCGGTCGGAGCAGCCGCTACATAAGCGGCCACGGCCGCTGCGGGCAATTTCGCGAAAACGGCCGCGAGCAAGCCCATGTGCAGCGTCTCATGCTTCATCGCAAACGCGACATGCCCCAGGATGCCGTCGGTCTCGTCCGGCGCATAGATCAACGGAAGTGTCCGTTCGATCCGCTGGACACCGGCGATTTCTTCCACCACCTCTCTTTCGCGGGTGCCGGCCACGTAGGTGCTTCGACGCAGCAACGCTTCCGGCGCCCCGATAAAGCGCGCCAGTGCGAGGTTTCCTACCTCCCGTCGAAATCCCTTATCGGCAGAGGCCATGCGGCAAAAAACGATTAAGGCTGCGTAATTTCAATTCAAATAAGCCATTGTCGTCGAAAATTGATTTACAACTCCCGGTTTCTTCAGGAGCTTGATTCCGTTGCTTATTATTGAATGGCAACGCTATCAAACAGCAGATCCGCATCCGCCCGAGACACGGCCCATTTCCCATGAACCCGGGCCGGAAACCAGCCTGAACGAAGCTGTTTCCGGCCCGGGCGGGTGACCAGCTGGCCCTGGTCCTCACGCTGACATACACAACACATGCCGCGCGAGAATTTACTGGGACTAGTTGCGACTCGGATCAACCGACGGCCGCGGACGGATTGAGCCTGCTGGGATGGTGGCTCTGACCACGCGCTGGCGGCGCAACAGCCGGACCGGGGGCCGGTCGTCCTGTTTCGTGCGCCGGGGCACGATCACCCGGCGCCCGGCAAAGTGCCAGCCGACCAGATCGAGATAGTCTTCGGCCACCCCCGTGGCGTCGTGTTTGATCAGTTTGGACTGGATGAGGGTCAACACATCTGGCGCTTGGTCGCGCATGATGCGGCGAAGGATGCGGGCGGCCGACACGTAGACACGATGATCGGCCGCAGGGAGCGGAACAGTTATTCGAATTAGGCTGGGTCGACGGTGCATGGGACAGGGAGGATCGGGTTTTGACCGGCCCGCGCGCATGGTGCCGCGCGACCGGCGGATGGGAGGAAGCGGAGGCCTTGGCTTCCGCGAATACGAAACGGCCCACCTTAATGAAAACGCCACCGGACGGGCTTCCTTCCATTCTCGAAATCGCCGTGATTTTTCTCGCTGTCCGGCCGGTAGTCGGTCGGCCGGGTGCCCAGGAGCCGACGGAAGCTGTCGTTCATCTGTTGCTGGGTGGAAAAACCCACCCGGTGGGCGACTTCGGTGGCCGTATGCCGGCCCGTGCGCATCAGGCTCCGGGCGGCGCAGACGCGCGCGCCCGCCACGTAGGCCAGGGGCGGAAGGCCGGTCGCCGCCCGGAACAACTGCCCAAAGTAACTCGGACTCAGCCCCGCCACGCCCGCAAGGGCTTCGAGGGACAGATCCGCGGTCAGATCGCTTTCGATGTAGGTCCGCACGTTGTCGCGAATGGTGCGCAGGAGAAGCCACTGTTGCGCGTCGTCATTCCGGGCGGGGGCGAAGTGCGCCAGGAGCAACTGTGTGGCCAGCGCCTGGGCCAGTCCCGCGATGACCGAAGTGTTCTGTGGTCCCGGCACCCGGCATTCGCGCCAACAGCGGGCGCACAGCTCGCCGATCAGCGATTCCGCCGCGCTGTAGTGTCGCAACGGGGCGACGGCAATGTCGGTGACCAGGCGGCCCGCCACCGAAAGCGCGAAAGCGTCCTCGACTTGAATGGCCAGCAGGGCGGTGCGGCGGCGCCAGTCGGCCGCGTGCATGACCTGTCCTGGGACCACCCACACCTGCTCTCCCAGCAGATGCAGGTGGGTCCAGCGACCGTTTCGCAATCGCCACCTAGCCAGACAGTCCGCGTCCGGGCCGGTGAGCACAAACTGCAGCCGCGGATGATCGTGCGGCCGGAAGATCGTGGCCCGCTGCCAATCCAGCGAGACGGTGCAGTCACCGGCCGGGATGAGCGGGCGGCCCGGATGGGCCGCAGGCGGAAATTGATGTGATTGGTTTGATGGTGCAGCCGAGGCGGCCGGTTCAACCGCCATGCTGGTCTCCTCCGGTGATCATACGCTTGGTAAGCATAGTTCTGACCGGAAGAATGCCAGAATGCCTGGCAGTGGCGCTTGCGCCGGTTCTCGATTTTCGGGTTAAGTTTCTCGCTGCGCGGGCCGGGGCGCTCCGGCGGCAGCGAACCCGGCCGTCATCCATTCGACGGCGGCCAGGGCGTGCAGCTCGGTGGCATCAAAGAGCGGTAACACGGGCACGGTGTTTTCGAGGACGGAGGTGAGCTCCGGGGCGCAGATCACAACCGCGCGAGCCCCGGCCTGTCGCAGGGAATACACGATTCGGATCACATCAGCCCGTGCCGTTTCGGTGACGATTCCGCGGCCAAATTCCTCTTTCAGAAGCCGACGAATATGATCCCGGTCGCGCGGCACCGGCAGGAAGACGTCATGAATGTGCGACCGAGCGAAGTGCCGGCACCAGAGCTGCTCCTCCTTGGCGAACCAGGTGCCGATGAGGCCGATCCGCTTGTGCTTCGCCCGGCGGACCGCAGCGAGCATCGGATCGAAAACGGGAATATGCGGTGGCCTGGACGCGAGACCAGCGGCGGCAACATGTAGATGGCTGGAGCACAGGAGGACAGACTGGGCGCCAAGGGGCGCCAATTGGGCCGCCGCCAGGACAAGCAGCCGGCCGGCCTCCCGCCAGTTGGCCTGGGTGAGGCAGGTCGCAAGGTCCGGCGTTTGCAACGAGAGCGCGATGAGCTTCGCAGGATGGTCGTCGCCGAAGCGGTGGCGGATTTCGGAGTCGATCTGCCGGGCATAGTGGGTCGTCTCTTCGACACTGTAAGCCCCAATGAGAGCGAGCGTTTTCATCAATGGTCAGGCGGGGGAGACAGGCGTGGGATCAGGTATCGCCCGCTCAGGTGTTGGTGCGCTTCAAACGTGATACTCATCTTCCAAGTCGCTTTGGGCCTGTGTGAATGGGATACCAATTCAGCCCAGAACCAGCGCCACCTGCATCCCGGGGCCATGAACGCCCTCGATGAGGATGCCCTCGACGTCGGCGGTCTTGGACGGGCCGGTGACCCAGATGATGTTCGGGTCGGCGGGATGGGCCGCAAGCGCAGTCGGGGTGTCGGGATGGATCTGGTCGCGACGCAGCACGGCGACATGCACCCAGGGGGCGAGCGCTCCGAGCCGCGATGACGTGCCGTGGTCGGTCAATATCAGCGTGCCCGTCTCCGCGATGGCGCCAGCCGCCGTCGTGATCCCGAACTGGTAGTCATCGACGCGCGCCCGGTCGAAGGCGGTCTCCACCACAAAATCCCCCGGAAACACCACCCGCAGTTGCGGCCACAGCATCGGATCGCAGTAGCCGTGCCGCCAGTTGTTCTTCGCGAGCAACACCACCAATTCGGCCACCGATTCAAGCGGCGTGCCGTTGACAGCCTTGAGCCGAGCCGCGAACAAGGCCCACGCATCGACCGGCCCGCGCGCCTCGCGCAGGACGACGAGTTCGCGTTCCCAGTCGGGCAACGCGGCCCGCTGGGGCAGCGGCGCCAGGGCGCTGCGCACCCGGGAGAGGATAAAGTCGCGCGCGATGTTCATGGCCGTTGGCGATTTCTCAGCCATTTGCGGAATTCGCCGCCGCGCCATTCTGGCAGCGAACGCTTGCTCTCCCACGCCCGCAACGCGGGTATCGGCAAAAGTTTTGTCGGGAGGTAGTTGATCATCTTGCCGCCGAAGAGTGCCGCCTTCCACGCGGTCGGCTGCGAGGCCAGCCACGCCCAGGCCCCCATGGGTGGCGTGCCGGCGGCAGCGAGCGGGGCGCCCTCCGCCTTACCCTTGGCGCGCAGGCGGAGCAGCAGGTCGGGAATGGGAATGTTGACCGGGCAGACCTCGTGGCACGCTCCGCACAGCGACGACGCCTTGGGTAGATCAGCCAGTTCGGGGAATTTCTCACCCGCGAGCAAAGGCGACAACACCGCGCCGACGGGACCGGGGTAGACGCTGCGGTAGGCGTGGCCGCTGGCCTGGCGGTAGACGGGGCAGACGTTCAGGCACGCGCCGCAGCGGATGCAGCGCAGGATGTCGCGGCAATCGGAAGCGAGGACGTCGGTGCGGCCGTTGTCCACGAAGACGACGTGCATCTCCTCCGGGCCGTCGGGCTGGCCCGCGGCCTTCGGGCCGGAAACGAACTCGGTGTAAACCGTCAGCTGCTGCGCGGTGGCGGAGCGGGCCAGCAGGTTGAGCAGGAGGCCGAGGTCGCGGTCCTGCGGCACGAGCTTCTCGATGCCGACGAGGGCGATGTGGCACCTGGTGGCGGCGAGGCAGAAGCGGGAATTGCCCTCGTTGGTCACGATGACGAGGCGGCCGCTCTCGACCGAGACGAAGTTGGCGCCGGTGAGGGCGACGTCGGCGGCGAGATATTTGTGACGGAGAAACTGGCGGGCGCGACGGGTGATCGTCTCAGGATCGTCATTGTAGGCCCCGAGTCCCTCGCGCTCGAAGCTCTTGGCGATCTCGCGGCGGTTCTTGTGGATGATCGGCTTGACGATGTGGCTCGGGTGGTCGTGGTCGATCTGGACGATGAACTCGCCGAGATCGGTCTCCAGCGTCTCGATGCCCTGCTTGTCCAAGTAGTGCTCCAGCTCGATCTCTTCGCTGACCATGGTCTTGGCCTTGACCATCTTTTTTGCCCCACGCGCCTGCATGATGCGCAGCACGGCGGCGCAGGCCTCCTCGCCGGTCGCCGCCCAATGCACCTGCGCGCCGTTGGCCAGCAGCTTCGCCTCGACCGCGGGCAGGTAGGTGTCGAGGTTCTCGAGCACGTGCTGCTTGATTTCGCCGGCGAGCCGGCGGAGCCGGTCGGGATCGGCGTAGGTGTCGAAAAGCAGCTTGGTGCGCTTCTCGTGGCCCTGCTTCGAACCGTCATAGACGGCGGCCCGCGTGTCGGGCGCGAGGTTCTTCGCAAACTGGTCGATGAACTGGGCGGCCATCAGAGGAGCCCCCCGTTCTTCAGGGCGTCGCGCAGGACCTGGGCGAAGTGCCGGATCTTGATCGGCCGGCCTTCCTTTCCGGCGAGGCCGCCGAGGTGCATCATGCAGCTCATGTCCGGCGAGACAAGGAGGTCGGGTTTGGCGGCCCGGATGTGCTCCAGCCTCAGTTCACCCATGTTGGCCGAGATGTGGGGAAAGCTGACCGAGAACGTGCCGCCAAAGCCGCAGCATTGCTCGACCTCCCCCACCGGCACGACCTTGAGACCGGCGACAGAGTTGAGCAGCCCGAGGGCGGCGTCCACGGTGCCGGTGCCGCGCGTATGGCAGGCGCGGTGAAAGGCGATGGTCGCATCGAACCGGCCTGGCCACGTCTTTACGCCTAGACCGTTGACGATGAAATCCGCCAGCTCCCAGGTGCGGTTGGCGAGCTGCTTTACCTCCGGCAAGTCGGCCTCCTTTTCGAACTCGAGCAGGGCGCCATGGAACATCATCGCGGCGCAGGAGCCGGACGGGACCACGACCGGTGCCTCGCCGGCGAAGGTCTTCACCGTATGGCGGACGACCTGGCGCGAGGCGGGCCAGTCGCCGCCGTTGAAGGCCGGCTGGCCGCAGCAGGTCTGCCCCTCGGGGAATTCCACGGTGCAGCCGAAGTGTTCGAGCACCTCGACAGTCGCCCGCGCCACGTCGTCGTAGAACGCGTCGCAGAGGCAGGTAGCCATCAGTTGCACGCGGCGCCCGGCGCCGGCGGCAAAGGGACTGCGGCGGGCGGCGTTCATAGGGTGCGGGGTTGGTAAACGGTTTGCTTGAGGCCGGTCGCGAGATGGCGCCGGAACGTGGCAAGGTCCGGCACGGCGCCCAGGGCAATGAGCTGGCTCGCGATGTTGCCGACCGCGGCACCCTCCAGCGAGAACGACACGACCGGCAAACCGGCGGCATCGGCCGTGGCCTGGCAGAGCAGGCGGTTCCTCGAGCCGCCGCCCACGATGAGGATGCGCCTGAACTTCCGGCCGGTGAGCCGCTCAAATGTGCGGACGGCGTCGGCGTGGCCTCGGCCGAGCGAATCGCTGATGAGCCGCATGTAGCCGGTGAGGTCGCGCGGGGGCTTGCCACCACGCTTCTTCAATTGCGCGTCAATGGCCGCGCGCATGTTGGTCGGGTTAAAGAACGAGGCATCGGTCACATCAAGCAGGATGGGTGGTTGGGGCCTACGCAACGCGGCAGCGATCAGTTTCGTCCAGCCGGTGCGGTTCTTCGGTCGCGAGAGGAAAGACCACATCGTCTGCTCGAGCAGCCAGAGTCCGAGACAGCTTTTGAGCGGTCGATAACCGCCGTCGCCCATGCGTTCATTGGACACGCAGGCGGTCAGCGCCTCCGGACCAGTCACGGGCGTTTTGCTCTCGAAACCGAGCAGCGACCAGGTGCCGGAACTGAGATAAAGATCGGAGCCGTCGGCCGCGGCGGGCATCGCGGTGAAGGCGCACGCGGTGTCGTGGCCGGGCACAAGAATGGATTGCACGCCCCTGAGCTCCGGCAGGCCGGTGACCGGGCCGAGTTTCCGGGGCGAACGCGCGGGCCAGCTAAACCAATGGAGCGGGAGGCCAAAAAACGCGAGCGCGCCGGCCGACCAGTCCCGGCCCTGCACATCGATCAGCTGGGAGTGGCTGCAGACGGAGAGTTCGTTTTCCATCCGGCCGGAAAGCAGGAAGTTGAAATAGTCCGGGATGAACAGGCAGCGCGCGGCGGCGTCCGCCATCGCCGGACACGCCGCCAAGGTCTCCTGCAACTGGAGGCTGGTGTTGTAGGGATAATTCGGAATGCCGGTGAGCGCATAGACCTGCTCGATGCCGCGGTGGCCGAGCCGGGCGGAAAGTTTCTGTGTGCGGTT
>Ga0066487_100125_pt1 | contig 27356 bp, 19 predicted proteins | sample LakWasM129_HOW14_2_FD_59588 | JGI IMG/M metagenome (GOLD analysis project Ga0066487, IMG submission 59588) | Freshwater sediment methanotrophic microbial communities from Lake Washington under simulated oxygen tension - Sediment Metagenome 129_HOW14 | ecosystem: Environmental > Aquatic >... | reverse complement strand
GTGGCGCGGCGTGCCGTGCGTGGGCAGCGATCTAGATGTGTTGCGGGAAAATGCGAATGCGGGCGGATGCTTGCTCGCCGCAGTCAACGATCCGGCGGACTGGCGGGCCAAGCTGCGCTCGGTCGTGGAGGATGCGGAAGTGAGCCGTCGCCTGCAAACCGAGGCGATGAGCCGGCCGCTGCCACGTTGGAAAGACACGGCGCAGACACTGCTGCAAGCGCTGCGATAGGGCGCGCGGCCCCGAGCCCTACATCTGCTTCACCGCGTAGGCCATGGCGTCGGCGATCTTTTCGAGATCCTCATCGCTGTGCAGGGCCGAGACGGCGGTGCGAATGAGATCCTTGCCGGGCGGCACGGCCGGGGCGATCGACATGACGGTGAAGACGCCCTTTTCCAGTAGCGCCTGCCAGAAGCGATAAACGAGTTCCTTTGAGCCGAGCACGATGGGAATGGCGGGAGTTTCGCTGCCCCAGATATCGAGGCCGAGCCCCTTGAGCATTTCGCGGTAACGTTTCGTGTTGCGCCAGAGGCGATCGAGGTGCTGCGGCTCCGTCTGCATGATGTCGAGCGACATGGAGGCGGCGGCGGCCTGGCTGGGACTGACGGAGGCGCTGAAGAGGGTCTGCTTGGAATTGGTGCGGAGATACTCGATGAGTTCCCGCGAGCCGGAGACGAACCCGCCGGTGCTGGCCAGGGATTTCGACATCGAGCCGCATAGGATGTCGACCTTGTCGTTGAGCTTGAAGTGGTCGACGGTGCCGCGTCCCTGGCGCCCGAGCACGCCAAAGCCGTGGGCGTCGTCGAGCACCATAAAGCACCCCGAGTCGTCGCTGATCTGGGCGAGTTCAGGCAGGCGGCAGATGTGGCCTTCCATGGAATAGACCCCCTCGATGACGAGCAGCTTGGGCGCGCTATGGGAGACATTCTTCAGCACCTGGCGGAGGTCCTCGGGATTGTTGTGGCTGAAGCGTTCCACCGCCGCCATCGAGAGGCGGACACCGTCCCACAGGCACGAATGAATGTTTTTATCCGCCAGAATGATATCGCCCTTCTGCGCGTAGGTCGCGACGGCGGAGAGGCAGGAAACATAACCGGCCACGCTGATGTGGCAGGCTTCGCGGCCGAGGAAGGCGGCGAGTTTCTCTTCCAGTTCGATATGGTAGGCGCGCGAGCCGTTCGAGATGCGGGCGCCGGTGGTGCTGGACCCCCAGATTTTGGCGCCGTGACCGCAGGCCTCGATGACCTTGGGGTGGAACGACAGGCCGAGATAATCGTTGCTCGAAAGCATGACCATGTCGCGCCCTTGCAGCCGGATATGGGTGCCCTTCTGCGCCTCCATGGCGTGGTAGTAGGGCTTGTATTTCAGTCGCAGCTTGGTCGCATAATCATCGTGGGCCCGTTCGATGATAGCTTTCTTGGTCTTGGTAAAAAGGGAAAGAGCCATGGAAATTTTGTCGGGCGACTACACGTGAGAAGCCGCGGCATAGCAACCGCAAAGGCCTGTCCTCAGGATCGCCGCGGCAGACTCTGCATCCAGACCGTTAGTTCACGGGCGTGGTCTGTCCAGGAACGGAATGCGCGTTTGCGGGCGGCGGTGGCCAAGGCGGAGAGTTCACCGGGAGATTGCAATAACCTCCGGATCGCGCCGGTGAGGCTGCCGAGGTCGACCGAATCGAGGGCGAGGCATCCGCCCCCGCGCGCCGCTTCGCCCAGCGCACCGCGGGCGGAACAGATGCAGGGCTTGCCGTGCTGCAGACTTTCCAGCACGGGCAGACCGAAGCCTTCGAGCAGGGAAGGATAAACGGTGAAGGCGCTGCATTGGTAGGCGGCGTGCAATTCGGCGTCAGTCGCGGCGCCGCGAAAGATCAGCGGCCGGCCGGTCCGTTGCAGCGCGGTGATCTTGGCGAGGGCCGGTCCGGCGGTGTCGGCGCGTGGCAGGCCGAGTAACTGCAATTCGAACGATTCACCCTCGGCCCACAAGACGTCGCAGGCTTCAAGCAGGGCCAGGTGATTTTTCCGGCCTTCGATGGTGCCGACACAAAGGATGCGGCGCGGTTGGGTCGGAGCCGGGCCCCCCTGAGGCAAGGGCACGGGGTCGAGGCCATTCGGGATGACCTGAACTTGAGGGGTATTCGCGACTCCGAGCCACCGCCAGTAATCGCGCAGACTCGCGGCCGAATCTTCGGAGACTGCGGCCACGCCGTCGAAGGCCAGCAGTTCGCGCAGATAGGCCGGCAGCCGTGCGACCGTGCCCGGGGGAGTCAGTTCGGGCAGTTTCAAGCCGATGGCATCGTGAAAAATCGCGATGCGCGGACCGGACACGACGCGCAGCAATGTGGCAAGGTGTGCGCCGGTCTTGGCGGAGAACAATTCGGGACAGACCAGTGCGTCGCCCTTGAGCGGAACGGGGCCGGCACCGAGCAACCGGCGCGCCCGGCCAGCGAGCCGTTGCGGCAGCGGCCACTTGGCGCCGCGCGAGTCCGATGCGGCCTGGCCGGGTTGCATCCGGAGCAGTTCGCCGGCATTCAGGGTGCGCCAGGCCCTGAGATAAGGATCATGGCAGATGCCCGTGGTGTCTTGCTGCCGGGCCAGCGCGGCGAACAGCGAGCGCGTCACGCGCTGGATTCCCGTCTGCGCGTGGGTGTGGCTCGTATGCGTGGCGTCGAACAAGAGCGTGTTCATGGTTCACTCCGGGGCGACACGAGTTGCCAGAAAGTGGCGTTGCCGATCGTGACGACAGGCCGCCACTGGCCGCCCATCCGCTCCAATGCGCGCGGCTCTTCGAATTCGTATAAGATAGCGTAAACCGGACGATTTTCTTGTTGGAGAACGCTGAACAGTCGCGGCATGCGGTCGGCATCGACCATGTCCCAGCGGAACAGGATAAAATCGGTATAGTAGAAAAATGCACCGCTGACCTGCATGCAAAAGATGACTGAATTGGTGGGCAGATTCCGCTGAGCCCAACGGGCGGCTTCCGAATAAGTCCGCTCGCCTCGTTCAAGGTGCATCACGTCGAGCCGTCGGATTTGCTTCAGTTGCCAGTTGAAAGCAAAAATCAGCAACGCGGCGATAACTGCCAAGGCCCAGCCGGGCCGGGTCGGTGCCGCCCGGCGGAGGGTTTCCAGCACCGCGAGCACGGCTACGATCAAGGCAGGGAAGGCAGGGAGAATGAAGCGAAGATACCACCAAGTCTCACCAGCATGTGAATAGAAGGCATAAAATCCGAGGAGGGTCAGAAACCAGACAAGCAAGGCGATTAATCCGCGCTGTCTGCCGACCGCGACCAAGGGTGCGACTGCGGTCAGGATGACCAATGGAGAGAGCAGGACGGGAATCCAATGGGTAAAAGCGGCCACGTTCTGCGCCAAATACGCCGTTTTAAACTCAATCGAGACATCGCCGTAGCCCGTGAGGAGGGGTGAGCCATAGACCCGCCAGTTGTAGAGTAAAAAATATACCGCCCCGGGCAGGCCGCCCCATCCAACCGCGAGCCAGGAGCGGGGGCGGAAACCAATCGCGACCAGCACGGGAACAATAATCAAGAGATTGGTCGGCCGCACGAGGACAGCGATGCCTGCCGCCACGCCGCAGAAGAAGCTCTGCCGCCATGAAGACCCGGCGCCGAGCGCACAATAGAGCGCCGCTAGCGACCAACACAGGGCGGCAAGATCGCTCATGGGTAACAGAACCGCATAGAGAAACAGCGGGCACGACCAGAGCAGGGCCACGCCACAGCAGGAAAGCCACGGATTAAATCCCAGCTTGTGGCAAAAGGCGAAGAGGAGAAATCCGCTGGCCAGCGCGGTGAGGATATTGGCCACCGCCGTGGCTCGTTCCCAACCGAAACCGGCGGCAATCATCAGATGCAGCGGATAGCCGGTCGGATAAGTCGGCGCCAATCGGTCGCTTGGCCCAGGCTTGAAGCCAAGCGGAGAGATGGAGTATTCGCCGAACTCCATGGCGTCATGACCCGGCAGAGGCCGGGCAGGCGCAAACGATTTTCCCTGACTGAGCAGGCGGGCGCTATTGAGATAGCCAGAAGGATCAGACCCGCCAGCGTGAGGCGAGACGTATCGCGCCAGGAAGATCCCATAGGCGAGGGCTCCAGCTACCAGAATTCCTGCCAGCACGCGATGCATCCACCGGGGATTGAAGATGCGGTGGACGAGGGTGGAATCGTTCATTATTTAGCGTTGTCGAGCGTGTGAGGCTGCCATTGTTTGTAACGATGGCTCAAACCAAAAACCCAAGTGATGGCCGGACCGCCAGTGCCCCGCGTTGCGCCGGACAGGACGGGCAGACGTAACCGGCTGCGCATGGAAGCCCCGCCGAAACCATCCGCAACGCGGCAAACCAACTGGTGGGTTGGGCTGGCCTACGTGGTCATGGTGGTGATTTTTGTTGGGGCATTCTGCCGGTTTTACCTGCCGGGCAAGGGATTTACCTACGTCATCAATTTTGGCGGGAAACTGGAGAACCGCAGTTTGAGCAAACTCCGCAAGCTCGACCATTTCGTCTTGCGGCATTCCGACGGCTACGATGCCCAGTTTTATGCGCAGATTGCGCTGGATCCCTCCCTCCAGAACAAACAACTGCTGCGGGCGGTGGACAATTTGCCCTACCGGGCGCGTCGCATCCTGTTCTCGGCCACGGCTTATGTCCTTGGGTTGGGTCAACCGGCTTGGATCCTGCAAGCCTATGCCGTGCAGAATGCCATTTGCTGGCTGCTGCTTGCGTGGATATTACTCCGCTGGTTTCCCGCGACTGACTGGACCAATTTCGTGCGGTGGGCAGGTGTGTTGTTTTCGCTCGGGTTTTGCCTGAGTGTGCGCAACGCGCTGCTCGATGGGCCAAGTCTGCTATTGATTGCCGTGGGGGTGTTACTGGTCGAAAAAAACCGCCCCTGGCTGGCGACCGTGGTGCTTGGGCTCGGTGGCTTGAGCAAAGAGACCAATCTGCTCGGCTCGGCCTCGCTGCTTCCCGCATGGAACTCCGGGAGGAAAGCGTGGGGTGGGGCGGTGTTGCGCGGCATGCTGACCGCCGCGCCCTTGGCCCTGTGGGTGGCCTATCTTTCGATGCACTTCGGGCCGCCTACGGATGCCGGGGCGAGAAACTTCGCCCCGCCGTTCGTTGCCTATGGTCACATCTGGCAGGCCACCATCGGTCTATTTGCCGGACTCAGTCTCTGGCCTTTGGCCGACCTGGTGCTGCCTCTGGCCAATCTGACCTTGTTGATCGCGTTGACCGTGCAGTTTCTCTATCTGGTGCTGAGACCTCAGTGGCAGCAGGCTTGGTGGCGCGTCGGGATCAGCTTTGCGCTGTTGATGGTTTTCCTCGGAGATGCGGTATGGGAGGGGGCACCGAGCGCGGCGGCGCGCGTGCTGCTCCCAATGCAGATCGCCTTCAACGTGTTGGTGCCGGCGCGACGGTGGTGGTTGCTCGTGCTCCTGCTCGGCAATCTTTCGGTGTTCATCGGTCCGGCCATAATGGATCCGGCGGTCAACGAAGGCTTTGAATTCAGGGGGGACACGGCCTTGCGCGAAAGTGCCAAGGGACAGTTCGTCACGGTTGCATTCGACGATGGTTGGTATGGAGTCGAACGGGATGGTTTCGACTACTGGCTGTGGGCCTCGGGGAATTCCGCGTTTGTGATCCGTAATCCGCATCCCGATTCCTTGCTGGTGCGGTGCAAGTTTTCCCTTTCACCGAATGGCGCGCGTCAGGTGTTCGTCCGTCTCAACGGAGAGGAAGTCTGGCGGACCACGCTGGCAGACACGGACAGCATCACCACCAACCTGAAGGATCTGGAACTGCGGCCTGGCGAAAACCGGATTGAGTTTCTCACGGATGTTCCCGCTGGTCACATCGGCACGGATACGCGCTCTCTCGCCTTTCAGGTTATCAACCTGCGATTTGAATTGTTGCGTAAACTGGCCGTGACACCGGGAAAATAGCTTCTTTCACCAGCACATGGCCCCCTTATCTTCGTCACGCCGCGATTCGTCACGCCGTGCTTCGTCCTGCGGTTGAAAACGATCAAAGAATTCTTCGCGCGTCCCGTGGGCTGGGTCTACCTCTTGGTCGGCCTGGCGGCAGGCGTGCTCGTTTTTGGCACCTATGCGCGAGCCTATTCGTCCATGTTCGGCATCACCAAATTTCTGCAGATCGGGCAAGAATTTGACGATCGCGGTCTGGCCGTCTTCCGGGCCGTGCCGAAATATGTCGACCCGGCGAGCCAGTGGGGTTTTGACGGCCAGTTTTATGCGGAACTGTCCCTCGATCCACTGTTGCGCGATCCGCAACTGAAGGTCGCACTGGATAATCCCACATACCGTTCGCGTCGCATCCTGATGTCGTGGCTGGCCGCGCTGGGGGGGCTGGGCCATCCGTTTTGGACCATCAACGTGTATGCCGCGCTCAATCCCGTTTTCTGGATCGGTTTCGTCCTGATGATGGGCGTTATTTTCCGTCCCTATGGATGGGCCGGCCTCGCCGGGTTCACCGCCATGTTGATGGCCTGCGGCATCATCGAGTCCATGCAATGCTCGCTCACCGACTTTCCGGGCTTTGTCCTGTTGACGCTGGCCAACATCGTGGGCGGGACTGGTGGCGCAGGCCTGCTGGCGCTTGCGACTCTGGCGCGCGAACCCAACATCATCGGGTTGGTCGGGCTTTGGGAATACCGGCCGCCGTGGCTGCGGACAGCCAAGCGTAACATTATCCTGGGCCTTATTGCTGGCCTGCCCGTTGCTCTCTGGTTCGCCTATGTGCTATCCCGCTTTCCGCCTTCGACGGAATCAATCGCCGGTGGCAATCTCGCCTGGCCGATGCAAGGGATGATGGCTAAATTGGGTGAATTCAGCGTCAACGCAATCCATGGCGACGTTCTTTGGCGTGAATGGTATGCCGAGCTATACCGCAGCAAAGTATTGCACGCATTGTTGACGATCGTGTCGATCCTGACCCAGTGCATTTTCCTGCTAACCCATCGCGAGTGGAACAACCGGATCTGGCGGGTCGGAGCGGTTTTCATTCCGTATTTTCTCTGCATCAGTTATCTTTCGTGGGAGGAGCATTTCACCATCACTCGCCATGCCCTGCCCATCAACCTGGCATTCAACCTGGTTCTGGCGATGCGGCCCCGCCGTGCCTGGTTGATCTGGTTTCTTCTCGGCAATTGTTTTGTGCCCTATGGCATCTACGAATTCGCCCTCAAGGAGCTGATAGTGTCGAACGCGCCAACCGAATATCGGATCGCCGCCGCCCCGGCTTCGGCTCCGTTCGTCCGATTGCAGTTTGATCAGGGTTGGGGGGACCAAGAATGGCTCCACAAGCACACCTGGCGGTGGAGTCTGGCGAGCCATGCGACCGTGGTCCTTGCCAACACGAGCAGCCGCCCGGTTGATGCCAGCTTGTCATTCAAAACCAAGAGCATTGCCACTCGGGACATGAAGATCAGCGTCCGTGGAATCGAGGTATGGTCGACGCCGACCTTGCAGGTGGAGCGGTCCGTTGAAACGTCGCACTTCCTGCTCCCGCCTGGCAAGACGGTTGTCAATTTCGATTCATCCGGCGCGCCGGTCAGACCGGACGTTGGGGGCGATCAGCGGGTGCTCTCGTTTACCGTGCAGGATCTTCAGCTCAGTCTGTTCACGCCACCTCCCGCCCGATGAGTCATACAGGTTCGGAAATACCCACGCTTTCTGACCAGGCCGCTTTACCTGCCATGTTTTTCGCTTTTGTCCGCCGGCCAATCGCGCTGAGCTGATCTGCACGGGTCCATGTCATATTACCTCATCGCTGGCGGACTGATCCTGCATACCTATTTTTGGGGCATAGGGACGGCGTGGCTGGTTCTGCCATGGCGTTGGCGGCGTTGGTGGTGGGCGTTTGCTCCTGGGTTGGGGTTGTCGCTGCAATCCGCTGTCGTGTGGGTAGGTGCCCATACCGCAATGCCCGGCACCAATAGCTATGCGTGGGGCAGTGAGCTGCTGCCATTGGCGCTAGTAATGGCCGGCTGGTTTCGATTGAGGTTTCAGTCGGGTCAGTTGCATGGATCTCGCTTATTTCGGCCGCCGGCAGTCCTGCTGGCGGGGATAATCGCCGTGGCGGCGTGGTTTCTCCTCAGTCCCATGGCCGCCTCCGGTCGCGGCGTGACTTCCAGCTCGCTCGGAAGTTGCGACCAAGCCGATTACGCCGCCGGCGCCAGAGTGCTGGCGGAATTTTCGCGCCACGACCGCACCGGCATGCTTGGTCTGACCGAGGTGACTCAGATCGGATCGGCCGATCATTTTTTCGATTTCTGGCTGCGCCTGAATCATTTCACACCCTCGGCCCTGATCGCACACAACAGCGTGATTTTCGACCTGCTGCCCTACCGGTTGGTCAGTGTGACCGCGGTCGTCCTCTTGCTGCTCAATGTCCCCATGGTATATCTGCTTTCGCGCGTTGCGATTGGCATGAAGGCCGGAACCGCTTTGCTTGTCGCCGGGCTTTATGCCATTTCACCGCTGAGCGCCTATGCCGTGCATCAGGGCGCCTTGGGTCAGCTGCTGGCGGCGCAGGGCATTGGCTTGCTGGTGGTGACCGTGACCCTCCTTTTCCGGGAGGCGAATGGACCTCGCCGCCTCTGGCCGCTGGGGCTGGTGATGTTGGCTGCGTTCTGGCTGTTGGCGGGCAGTTATAATTTCATTCTCGTCGTCTGTCTGGCGCAGGCCGTGCCCTGGGTGCTCGGGCGAGCTTTGCACAAAAGACAGGGTCGGCCAGCGCAGCGGGTGGGGTGGGTCACGGTCGCGACATTGCTGGTGTGCGCCGGGCTGTTTTGGCCGCGGTTTTCCGGCATCGTTGAACGGTTTCAATTGTTCGCCGATCATGATTATGGCTGGAGGGTGCCATTGATCGCGTGGGATGGCTGGCTGGGATGGGTGAATGATGTCTATTTGGAGCCCAATCCATCGCTCTGGCGATGGCCGATCTTGGCTGGATTGGCGGCCGGTTGGACGGGCTGGCTCATCATGGCCTGGCGCCGGCAACCAACGCGGGCGCTCGCGGCTGCGGCTCTCGTTCTGCCGGTCGCGGCTGGCTGGACCATTCTGGCTTGGGAAAGCACGGTCCGCCCGAACGCCAGCTACGACGCCTTCAAACTGCTTTCGGTCTTCTACCCGGGTCTGCTCGCGGGCCTCTGCGCCGGCTTGGTGATGAATGGGAAAAGCCTGCGCGCCCGTGGCTCGCAGCTCTTTATGGTGCTGATTCTGGCCTGCAACGTGATCCGGGCGGACGAATTCCGGCGCAAGATGGCCAATCCGCCGTTGCGGGTGGAGAAACATATCGTGGCGCTGGGACGGATTGAGCACATGCCCGAAGTAACCTCGGTGAATGTGCGCATCCACCTGTATTGGGCCCGCCTGTGGGCGGACGCCTTTTTGCTGCGGACCCCCCACTATTTTGCCGAGCCAACCTATGAGGGACGGAACGTCACGCCGTTGCGTGGGGAGTGGGACCTGATCCACACGATGCTGCGCGTGTTGCCGGTCAAGGCTTCCGACAACATCGATCTGGATCAGAATTTCCAACTCGTGCGACCCGCCGCAGTGCGAACGGTGCGTGCGGAGTTCGGCCCGGGTTGGTATGCCTCGGAGCGTTACGGCACCGACCAGTGGCGATGGACGAACGGTGTCGGGCGGATCCGGTTAACCTCATCCCGCCCCGGCCCAATCACCGTCAGATTGCGCCTCAAGGCCGAAGGCTTGCGCAGCGGGGATAAACTGGAGCTCGGCTGCAACGGCCGGTTCCTTCAGGAGGCTGGCGTGAGCCGTGCGGCAGCCTGGACCGAGCCGATCGATTTGATCCTGCTTCCGGGTTTGTCCGAACTGACCCTGCAGGCCGGCAAGGAGAATGGCCGGCCCGCGACCAACGACACGCGCAATCTCGGTATCGCATTGCACCAACTTGAAGTGCAACTCTTGCCCGGCCAGTGAACTGTCGCCGGTCGGCATTTTTTCGCATCCAATTTGCTCATGCAATCCGACGAATATCGCAAAATGGCCGGGGTGGAGGACGCCATGTGGTATTACCGGGCGTTGCACCGGCACGTCGAACGCAGCCTCACCCGTCGGCTTCCTGAGCAGGCACGTATGCTGGACGCGGGCTGCGGCACGGGAGGGCTGCTGCGGCGCTTGCATCAGGCGCGGCCGGAATGGCGGCTGACTGGGATTGATTTCTCACCACTCGCCTGCGAATTGGCGCGGGAACGGGCGCCCGTGGAAATTCTGCAGGGTTCGATTGCGGCATTGCCGTTTGCGGACGCCTCATTCGAGGCCCTGACCTCATGCGATGTGGTCTGCCAGGTATCCGATCCGACGCAGGCCGTCCGCGAGTTTTACCGCTGCCTCAAACCGGGCGGCGTGCTCGTGCTGACGATGCCGGCCTATCAGTGGATGTATTCCTATCATGATCGAGAGGTGGGGAACCTGAGGCGTTATTCGCGGAAGGAAGTCGGCGGTCTGCTGGGCGCGGCTGGATTCTCGGTCGTCAGCAACACGTATTGGAACATGCTGCCGTTCCCCTTGGCCGTGCTGCGCCGGAAAATCCTGCCGCCCACGGAACCAACGAGCGATGTCGGGCTTTTTCCCGCGCCGGTGGAGGCGGCCTTCAACGGCCTGATGGCGGTGGAGCATGCCTGGCTGGGCGCGGGCGGACGGTTCCCTTTTGGCAATTCGGTGCTGACTGTGGCCGGAAAACCGTGACAGGCTGAATCGATGACCCCGGCTCTGAGTTTCGTCATTCCTCTTTATTACAGTGCGGAAACCATCACCGCGCTGGTGAAGGAGATCGAGGAACTGGACATCGAGGGCGGCCATGAGCTGGTGTTGGTCAACGATGGCAGCCGGGACGCGACAGCGGGCATCTGCCGCGAGCTGCTACGCGACGCCCAGATCCCGATCACCTTCGTCAACCACGCGAGAAACTTCGGGGAGCACAACGCGGTGCTCACCGGCTATCGTCACGCCAGCGGGGCGTTTGTGGTCAATCTTGACGACGATGGCCAGAATCCACCCGCAGAGGCCGTGCGGCTCTGGCAGCACGCCCGGCGCGAGGGGCTGGACGTGGTCTATGGTCATTATTCACGCAAGGAGCATGCTTGGTGGCGCAACCTCGGCAGCTGGCTGACGAACCGCATCACGGATTGGGTGCTCGACAAACCCAAGGGTTTCTACCTGTCGAGTTTTCGCTGTGTCAGCGCCTTCGTGGCGCGCGAGGCCGCGGCGCACAGCGGACCTTATCCGTATATTGACGGTTTGATCCTGCAGGTGACCCAGAACATCGGGGCGATGGAAGTGCATCATGCCGGGCGCACCGCCGGGCAGAGCGGCTATACTTTTCGCCGCCTCCTGCGGCTCTGGGTCAGCACGTTCGTAAACTTTTCCGTGATGCCGCTGCGGCTGGCGACCTTGCTCGGACTTGTCATGGCCGCGGTGGGACTGACCGGGCTTTTGGTGGTGTTCTACCTGTGGGCCAACAACCGCGGTCCGGATTATGGCTGGGGTTCGCTGATGGGCGCCCTGCTGGTGTTTTCCGGCACCCAGCTGGTCATGCTCGGACTGATCGGCGAGTATGTCGGCCGGATGTTCCTGACCGTAAATGGCCGCCCGCAGTCCGTCGTGCGCTCGGTCGAGCGGGCGGGTCAGGCTTGATCGATCATCAGGCGGGCCAAAGCGGAAACGCATCCAGGCGCCGCCGATAACGCGCGCCGATGACGGCCGGGGCATATTTCTCCCGAATATCCGCAGCTGCGATCTGACCTAGTTCTCGTGCCAGGGTGGGTTCCGCCGCCAGACGGCGCATCCACCAAGCGGCGTGTTCAATATCCGGATCCGCCCAAGTCTGGCCTTTTTGGTAGGGTCCGTGGGTTTCCGTCAGTTTGACGGTGCGGAATTGCACCGGACAGCCATTGCGGGAATTGACGAATTCCGCAGTCGCGGACCAGTCAGTCGAGATCACCGGTTTGCCGTAAAACATGCACTCAGCCAGAGACAGGCCGAATCCCTCCGCTCGGTGCAACGAGACGAATGCATCACAGGATGCCTGCAGCGCGTGGACATCACGGGCGGGCAAGGAATCCGCTATGATCTGCGCATGCTTCAAATCAGCCAGTGTTGATTGCAGAAGGGCAAACGCCGCGGGGTTGCGCTCGGGATTTTGCGTTTTGATCACCAGCCCCACTCCATGTTCATCTGGGAACGCCAAGCGGTAGGCAGCGATCACCGCCAGCGGATTCTTTCGCTCTTGGTAGGAATTGAGATCGTAGGCGAACAGAAATAGGAAACGGTCTTCGGGCAGCCGGAAGCGAGCGCGGCCATCGGCCACGGGTGGAGGCAATTCGATGGCGTGGGGCATGACGTGCACGGGGCGCGGCACCTTGGCGGCGATCGCATCGCGCACAAAGGCGGAAGGGCACCAGATTTCGTCGAAATAGGCGCATTGCCGCACCCAGGCGTCGGGGAATTCGGGCAATTCCCATGCCCAGTAAGCTATGTTGTATTTCTCGGCCCTGAACGCCGGGCCGTGATGGTGGTCGATCTCCTCCGCCTGCGGCGGGTCCAGGTGGAAGACGTTCACCGGATAAGGGTTTTCGTTTTGGAGGCGGTCGTCGAAATTGGTGACGAGGGCGCGATTCAAGCAGTTCAACCGCAGATCGATCAAGGCTGCCGGCAGGGCGGCGGCATCGCAGGCGCGGGCCATACAGCGGACCGACTCACCCACGCCCAAAGTGGCGCGAAACCATCCGATCAGGTTGAGGCCTGCTGGGGGTGTCCGCCAGCGATGCGCCCGGCACAAAGGTGAAGGCAGTTTGAAATCATAGACAGTCTCGTCGTCACAAACGATCTGGGCGAGACGTAGCCGGTGATTCAGGCGCTGCGGCCGATAAGCAGCGAGGCGCTCGCGCCAGCGTCGGGGCAGGGGCCAACGTGCGAGCACCCGACCGAGCCAGGCGAAGGTATTCGTCCGCTCCACGCCCAGCAGGGTGATCTCGATCTCGGTGGCTTGCTCCGCCACCACGAGAGGCCGGTCAATACCGCAGTTGAAGTGATCCTCCGGCAGCGGAAAAAATTCGACACTCTGTTCGCCATTGATGGTCAGCCGCAGGCCGAGCGGGCCGGCGGCTTCCGGCGTGCCGGTCGGTGCCGGAAGGACAAAGCCGTTGACGAAAAAATTGCGCCGGGGAATGCCAGCGGGCAGACGCAGCAGGGCATGGTCGCGGAGCCAAACAGTATCTCCGTTGGTGTCCACCCCCAGCCGGTCGCGATACACTCCTTCGAGGGCGAAGGCGGAAACGGGATGGGAAGACTGAGCCAGGCGACCAGTCAGGCGCTGCTCCCAATGCAATTCCTCGTAAAGCAGCGCACTGCCCACGGCAAGTGCGGCAGCACGGGGCGGCTGCCGGGACAAACCCAAGTAATATCCCAAGGCAGCAAGTCCGCGTCCAAGACCAAGCGATCCTGGATGGCGCAGAAACATCGCCGTCGTCTCCCGGGCCCAAGTCCGGCAGCCTTGCTCAAGGATGGTCTTCCGCCAGCGGGTAAATAGCAGGCTACTGTTGGCCTCGTCGGCCAGACTCGCGGGGCCCCGCGAAGCGCGGATGTGATGGCGCACCACGCTTTCGAGAGCGACCATGATCAGGTAGCCACGTTGTCTGAGGCGAAAGCATAGATCGACATCCTCCCCGCCATTATGGAAGGACACATCGAAGGAGCCCTCCCTCAGAAAGACCTCACGGCGCGACGCACAGCAGGCCGCGGTCGCCGCCGGTGGGAATCGGTAGGATTGCCTTTCCAGCCGGCCCGGCAGCCGACGTCGATGCACCAACTTGGCGTCGGCGGAGACCTCGATGCCCACGTGATCAACGGCTCCGGTTGTCGCATTAAGCTGGATGTTGCCGACCAAACCGCAGCGTCCGTTCCGAAAGGCAGCGAGCATCGGCTCCAACCAACCGGGCTCGAGTATCAGGTCGCTGTTCAGGAAAAAGACAAACTCTCCGCGGGCCGTCTCGGCTCCCGCATTGCAGGTCCCGGCGAAGCCGAGATTTTTTTCGTTCAGGACCACTCGGCAGGGTGCCGGCAGTCCTCCGAGCCAGTCGCGGGTGCCGTCGGTGGAACCGTCATCTACCAGGATGATTTCGTGGTCGAGTCCCGTGGGCAGGGTGCTGCGCAAGCTGTCCAGCATGGCCTGGGTGAAGGACAGGCCATTGTAGAGCGGAATGATGAATGAGACTTTCATGCCTGGGCGCGAAACGTGTAGCCCGCTATTCGCATTCGCGCACGTTGAAACTCACGCCAGCAGCTGCCTGAGGTATTCGCCGTAGGAGGACTTGCCGAGTTTCTTGATGTTGGCCTCCATCCCCGGGCGGTCGATCCAGCCTTTCTTGAAGGCGATCTCCTCCAGGCAGGCGATCTTCAGGCCGGTGCGGTTTTCGAGCACATGGACGAATTGCGCGGCTTCGATGAGCGAATCATGGGTGCCGGTGTCGAGCCAGGCGGTGCCGCGGCCGAAGAGTTCGACGTGCAACTGGCCGCGCTGGAGATAAAGCCGGTTGAGGTCGGTGATCTCCAATTCGCCCCGGGCCGAGGGCTTGAGGCTGCGGGCGAGCGCGACCACCTCGGCGTCGTAGAAATAGAGACCGGGGACGGCGTAGTTGGATTTCGGCTGTTGCGGTTTTTCCTCGATGGAAAGCACGCGACCGTCGGCGGCAAACTCGACCACGCCGTAGGCGGTGGGGTTGGCGACGTGATAGCCGAAGATGGTGGAGCCGCTCGTGCGCGCGGCGGCTTCCTCAAGTGACTGCACGAATTCGGCGCCGTAGAAAAGGTTGTCGCCCAGCACGAGGGCGGAGGATTCCCGGCCAGTGAGAAAGCCGGTATCGCCGGCAATGTGGAAGGCCTGGGCGAGACCGTCAGGGCTGGGTTGTTCGGCGTAGGAGAGTTTCAGCCCGAAGTTGGCACCATCGCCGAGGAGTTTGCGGAACAGCGGCAGATCCTGCGGGGTGGAGATGACGAGAATCTCCCGGATGCCGGCGAGCATCAGCACCGACAGCGGATAGTAGATCATCGGCTTGTCGTAGACCGGCATGAGCTGCTTCGAGACCGCGATGGTCAGAGGATAGAGCCGGGTGCCGGAGCCCCCGGCGAGGATGATGCCTTTGCGATTCATGGGGTCAGACTTTGGTGCCGAGGCGCTCGCGCGCGTATTTCTTGGCCGTGATCTCAGCGGCCCAGGCGCGATTCCGCAAATACCAATCGACGGTCTTCTCGATGCCGGTGGCGAAACTCTCCCGGGGCGACCAGCCGAGCTCCCGTTTGATCTTGGCGCAGTCGATGGCGTAGCGGCGGTCGTGGCCGGGCCGGTCGGCGACGTGGGTGATCTGGGTGGCGTAACTCTGGCCGTCGGCGCGCGGGGATTTCCGGTCGAGCAGCTCGCAGATTTTTCTCACGATAGCGATGTTGGGCTGTTCGTTCAGCCCGCCGATGTTGTAGGTCTCGCCCGTGCGGCCTTGCTGCAGCACCAGCCAGATGGCGGCGGCGTGATCCTCGACATAGAGCCAGTCGCGGATCTGCATCCCGTCGCCGTAGACCGGAAGGTTTTTCCCGTCGAGGGCATTGAGGATGATGAGCGGGATGAGTTTTTCCGGAAAGTGATAGGGGCCGTAGTTGTTCGAGCAGTTGGTCGTGAGCGTGGGCAGACCGTAGGTGTGCTGGTAGGCGCGCACGAGATGGTCGCTCGCGGCTTTCGAAGCGGCGTAGGGGCTGTTGGGTTCGTAATTGTGCTCCTCGGTGAAGGCGGGCGCGCCAGGCGCGAGCGACCCGTAGACTTCGTCGGTCGACACGTGCAGGAACCGGAAGGTGTTCTTCTTCATGTCGGGCAGCCGGCTCCAGTGGAGGCGCGTCTGGTTGAGCAGGCGGAGCGTGCCCACGACATTGGTCTGGATGAAGGGTTCGGGCGAATCGATGGAGCGATCGACGTGCGACTCGGCGGCAAAATTCACGACGGCATCGATCGCGTGTTCGCCGAGAAGTTTGGCCACCAGCGCATCGTCCCCGATGTCGCCGTGCACAAAAACGTAGCGGGGGTCGACGGCGAGATCGACGAGGTTGGTGAGGTTGCCGGCGTAGGTGAGGGCGTCGAGGTTGACGAGCCGGTGCAGCACGGAGCCTTTTTCCAGCAGGCGTTGCCGGATGAAATTGCTGCCGATGAAACCGCAGCCGCCGGTGACGAGTAAGTTCATGGGAAATCAGGCGGTGGCTTTGACCCAGCGGCGGAGGTCGCGCTCGACCGCTTCGTGGACCTCGGTGAGCGTAATGCCAGTCGCGGCGAGCTTGCTGGAATCCATCACGCAGTTGGAGCGCGGGGTCTTGGCGGCCGTTTGCATGAAGTCAGCCTCGCTCGCGAAGAACTCGAAGTGCTTGGCGGAGACGCCGGTCTTGATGATGAGATCGACGACCTCCCGCGCCGTGACCCGGCCGGGATTGGTGACGTTGTAGGTGCCGAAGGGCACGCGCTTTTCCCAGCAGGCGAATGTGGCGGCGACAAACTCGTCGAGTTGCGAGATGGAGTTGGTCGCGTCGAGCAGGCGCGAGTAGCGCATGAGCTTGCTGAGGTAGTTGCGCGGGCCGTCCACCTCGTTGAACGGGATGCGCAGGCGCCAGATGTAGGTGTTCGGAAATCCGCCGAGCACTTCCTCGCCAAGGCCCTTGGTGCCGGAGTAAAAGCTGCAGTTGTTCGTGCGGAAGGTGAAATTGGGCGTGTCGGTCTCGGTGAAGCCGGAGCCGTCGGGCCGTGCGCCGCTGAAGATGCAACCGGAGGAGACGTGGCCCCACGGCACGCCGGCGTCGGTGCAGGCGCGGGCGATGATGCCCGGCAGCACGGCGTTGCCGAGCACGCACTCGGTCTTGTGCAGCTCGCAGGCGTCGACGTTGGGCTTGCCCGTGTAGCCGGCGGCATTGATGAGGAAGGCGGGCTTTTCGCGGCGGAGCAGTTCGGTCAACGCGGCTTGATTGGTGTAGTCGAAATCCGCCCGCCGCACGTTGCGGAAGGGCAGGCCTTTGCGTTGGAGCAGGGCTTGGTAAGCCGAACCCACATAACCGGAACCGCCGAGCAGATAGATCATGGAAAGTCAGACTGATATGGCGGGGTGGCGGGGCGCAACAAGCAGTTTTTGCTCCTATTTGCGCCGGTAGTCGCCCCGGCTGAAATACTTCTCCAGCCAGACGTAGGCGCAGATGAAAAAGTAGCGACTGCCCATTTCCTTGATCTTGAGCTTGGCCTCGCCGTGCTTGCGGTTTTGCCACGAGATGGGGATGACCGTCCAGGTATAGCCGCGCACAATGGCCTTGAGCGGGAGTTCGACGGTGAGGTTGAAATGCGGCGCGAGGTAGGGCTTGCCGCCCTCGATGGCGGCGCGCGTGTAGGCTTTGAAGGCGTTGGTGGTGTCGTTCAGCGCGATATTAAAACCGAGGCGCACCAGGAAATTAGCCAGCCGGTTCACCAACAGCTTCACCCGGGGGTAATCGATGACCTTGCCACCTTTGATGAAGCGGCTGCCGAAGGCACAATCCCAGCCTTCATTGAGCAGGCGCCAGTATTGCACCGCATGCTCCGGCGAATCAGAGGCGTCGGCCATCATGATGACGCAAGCGTCGCCCTTCATGTGGTTCAACCCGTAGAGGACGGCACGACCGAAGCCGTGCGGGCCCGGATTTTGCACCGCCGCCAAGGTGGGCACGGTCTTCTTTAGCTCCGTCAACACGCCCCAGGTGCGGTCGCGGCTGCCGTCATCAACCACCACGATTTCGTGCGGCACACCCTCACGGAGGAACGTTTGGTAGATATCAGTGACCGTCGAGGGTAACGAATCCTGTTCGTCACGGGCGGGAATGACGACGGAATAGAGGGAAAGCGGTGCGTGGGACATGCAGGTGGAAGATCAGCGAGGGGAGGAAAGCTCGAGCCAGTGGGGATGCTGCTCGGCATGACGGGCGATCTCCTCCAGCACGCTGACGACCGGTGTCGTGGGCCGCCAGTTCCAAAGTTTCCCGGCTTTGGCCGGGTTGAGCACGATCCAAGGAATGTCGAACGGGCGCGGCGTGCCATCCTCCACAACGGTGTGCGGACCGAAGCGATGTTCGCACCAGTCGCTGAGCTGGCGCAACGACATCGCCGAGGCGGCCCCGCCGGAAAAGTTCACGATGCGGTCCGCCACGGCGAGTTTTGGCGCAGCAAACTGTTTTTCAAGCAACGGAGTGAGATCGCGAGGATGCAGACAGTCGCGCACCTGGTGACCGTGGCCGCCAAAGCCGAGGTATTTCAGCGGACGCTTGCGCAGCCAGGAATTGATCCAGAACGCAAAGATGCCCTGGTCAGCGCGGCCGAACTGCCCCGCTCCCGCCAGCACACCGCAGCGGTTGATGAATACGGGGAAGCCGAACGTCTCGCCGTATTCGAGCGCCATGGCCTCGGAGGCGAGCTTGGTCGCGCCGTAGAGCGAGATCGGCGCCGTGGTGGCGAAACTCTCATCCAATCCGGCGCCACTCAACCCGGCGGGAAGCGAGCGGGATTCATCCGGGACCAGTGCGTGTGATTGCACCACGACTGGCAAGCCGGCCAGCGGCGCGATAGAGTAGACGCGACTGGTGGAAAGCAGAATAAAGCCGGCCCGGTGCGTCTTGCAGTATTCGAGAAGGTTGATCGTCCCGAGCAGGTTGTGATCGACGAGTTCGCGGCTGCTGGTCTTGCCGTCCACGCCGGCCAGGACGCTCGGATTGGCGGCGGCATCGATCACAAAATCAGCGGCAGGCAGGGCCTCCATCTCCGGGCTGTTCCGGAGGTCGGCGGTGATGACCTTCGCACCCAGTTTGTGGAGCGGCTCACGGTTGGTTTCGCTGCCGGGGCGAATGAAGTTGTCGAACCCCGTGACCTGATGACCCGCGGCGAGCAGGCTTCGGGCCACGGTGCTGCCCACAAAACCGCAGATGCCGGTGATCAAAATTCGCATGGCCGCCGAGACAAACAGAGGCACCCCGGCAGGTGAAGCGGGAAATGTTCGCTAGCCTATCAGTTGCTAGCCGGACCCGCCGAGTCCGGCGCGACTGCTACAGCCGCCGTTAGCGTCATGCCAGCCATCAACGGCTGGTGCGACCAAGGTCACGGCTGAGCAGTTGCAAGCGGCGACCGAGATTCCACCGGCGGTTCCTTGATGCCTGCAATCAACGGCATTTGCTATTCGAGGCCGGCGGAAAAACCAGGAGAGAAGGAGACGCAACATCCGGGGCAGGGCGGTTAGCCTGCTGCGATGCCGGCTCGCGCGTGGGTGAAATGCATACGTGGATCATATCATGATCTTGGTATAGCAAGCTTGATGCCGGCGGGCATACTTTCAGATGAATTTCTGAAAGTCTCCCATGCGGGTGGTTGTCTGTTGGTCCGCGCGAATCAGTGCCGCGTGGCGAGGAGGCGGTGGCGGGTGAAGGCGATCAGGCCGCCGGCGGCGATGATCTCCTGGCGGGACTTGGGCAAGGGGATGACCGGGTAACGCTGGCCGCTGGTCCGGTTGAGCACCTCGGTGTCGGTCACTTCGAGATCGTCGCCTTTCGCTGCGACTAGGGTGGGGCAGGTCACGACGTTGAGGCCGAGGTTGATGGCGTTCTGGAGGAAGATGCGGGCGAAGCTCCGGGCGACGATCGTCAGCTCGTGGCCCTTCAGACAGGACACGGCCTGTTCGCGCGAGGAGCCGCAACCGAAGTTTTGTCCGCCGGCAATGACACCGCCGCGCGGCACCTGCTGCGTCTTGAGCCGGCCGTTGAACTCCTTGTCGTCGGCGAAGGCAAACTGCGGCGTTTCGGTGGGCAGCACCGTGGCCATGAAGCGTCCCGGATAAATGACGTCGGTCGAGATGTCGTCGCCGACGGAGTAAACGATGAGAGCCATGTCAGTCTCCTCCTTGTTGGGGATCGGTAATGACGCCGGTGATCGCCGAGGCAGCTGCCACGGCGGGCGAGCAAAGGTATACTTCCGCCGTGGGATTGCCCATGCGGCCCTTGAAATTGCGGTTGGTCGTCGACAGCGCGGTCTCGCCGTCGCCCAGCGCGCCCTCGTGGATGCCGAGACATGGGCCGCAGCCGGAATTCATGACGACGGCGCCGGCTTGCATGAGCGTGCCGACGTAACCCTTGGCCAGCGCCTGCCGGAAGACCTTTCCCGAGGCGGGAAAAACCAGCATGCGGGTGTTGGCGGCCACCTTGTGTCTCTTGAGGATGCTGGCGGCGACCTTGAGATCGTCGAGCCGGCCATTGGTGCACGAGCCGATGACGATTTGCTGCACCTTTTTGCCGGCCACTTCAGACACCGGCTTCACGTTGTCGACGGTGTGAGGGCAGGCGATCTGCGGGGTGAGCTTGGACACATTGATGGCGATGGTCTGTTCGTAGATCGCGTCGGCGTCGGGCAGGACCGGATCGATGGCGTCCGTGACCCCCGCCTCCTCGCGCAGGTAACGCTCGGTTTCTGCGTCAGCCGGCACGATGCCGGCGGTCGCGCCGGCTTCGACGGCCATGTTGCACAGCGTCAGCCGGCCGGAGGTGTTCATGCGCCGGATGGTTTCACCGTGGAATTCGATGGCTTTGAAATTCGCGCCCTGGGCGGTGATCAGACCGATGAGATGCAGGATGAGGTCCTTGGGGCCGACAAATTTCCTAAAGCGGCCGGTCACGACCACCTTGAGAGTGGCGGGCACCTCGATGTTTAGGGCAACGCCGAGCGCCCAGACACTGGCCATTTCCGTGGCACCGATGCCGAAGGCGAAGGCGCCGAGCGCGCCGTGGCTCGTTGTGTGCGAGTCGGTGCCGACGATGACGGCACCCGGCCGCACGTAGCCACTCTCGGGCAGAATCTGGTGGCAGATGCCGCCGACGTCGCCGCGGATGTCGTGGAACTTGGTCACGGCCTGCGCCCCGACGAAGTCGCGCACTTTTTTCTGGTTGGTGGCGGTTTTCGCCGATTCCGCCGGCACGCGGTGGTCGAAGATCACGGCCACGCGGGCCGGATCCCAGATGCGCGGGGTGAGCGGCGTGCCCTGGTAGATTTCCAGAAACTGGTTGATGACGAGCGCGGCGTTCTCATGCGACATGGCGAGATCGACCTTCGGCTCGACGACGGCGCCCGCCGACACTTTCGGCAGGCCGGACGCGCGCGCGAGGATTTTTTCTGCAACGGTCATGCCCATGGGAATCGCCCTTTGATTGGAGGTTTCAACCGACGATCTTCGCCGCGCCCTGATATTTTTCCTGCACGCGTTGCTTGGGCAGGTAGCGGTCCTCGAGTTTCCGGTAATCCTTCAGCCCGACAAAGTCGGTGAAGGCTTCGAACGATGTCACCCAATGGGTGGCGCCGGGCAGCGTGCCGGTCGGCGAGGCCTTGAGTGCGGTGAAGAATGCGGTCAGGGCGTGGTGGGCGACCATGATGGAGGCGACGGGAATCGAAACGCGGCCGACGCCCATCCGGGCCAGTTCGGGAATGGGCACCAACTCGGTTTTCATGCCGGTGACGGCGTCCATAAGGTTGACCGAGAGCGGACCCTTGAGGGCGCGCACGGCTTTCTCGATGTCCGCGCGGGTCCGGATGCCGTCGATGAACGCGAGATCGGCGCCGGCGTCGAGGTAGAGGTTGCAGCGCCGGATCGCCTCGTCGAGGCCGAGCGCGGCGAAGGAGTCGGTGCGGGCGTTGATGATGAAATCCCGGTCGAGCCGGTCGCGCACCTCGGCGCAGGCGCGGACCTTGCCCGCCATCTCGGCGGCATCGATGACCTCCTTGCCGGCCATGTGACCGCAGCGTTTTGGGAAAATCTGGTCCTCGATGTTCATGCCGCCCACGTCCATCGCGATCAGCCGCTCCGTGATCCAGGCGGCGTTCATGGCGTTGCCGCCGCCGGTGTCGATGTCCGCCATGACCGGGATGGAGACCGCTTGGGCGATGTTCCAAGTGAGATCGAGGACGTCCTTCATCTGGACCAGGCCGACGTCGGGTTTGCCGAGGAGCGAAGCGGCGAGGCCGTAGCCGGACACCTGGATGGCTTCGAATCCGGCGGTCTCGATGATCTTGGCGCTCATCGCGTCGTGGCAGCCGGGCACGGCCACGGCGCGGCGCTCCAGAATTGCTTTCCGTAGCTGGGTAGATTTTTTCATGGGGATAGGTTAAAGCTTGGCGGCGATGGCGCGCGCGAGGTCGAGCGTCGAGTGGGTGCCGCCCATGTCGTAGGTGCGCACCCGGCCTTCCTTGATCACCTCGGCCACAGCGCCGTCGATGGCCGCGCCCTTGGTTGTCTCGCCCAGCCAGTCGAGCATCATGCGGGCGGCGAGGATGGTGGCGATGGGATTGACCTTGTATTGACCGGCGTATTTCGGGGCGGAACCGTGGGAGGGCTCGAACACCGCGAGTTTCGCGCCGATGTTGCCCGAGCAGCCGAAGCCGAGGCCGCCGACCATCTGCGCGCAAAGGTCGGAGATGATGTCGCCGTAGAGATTCGGGGCGACGAGGACGTCGTAGTTGAACGGGTTTTTCAGCAGCCACATGGTCATGGCGTCGATGTTGGCGTCGTCCGTCGCGATGCCGGGAAAATCCCGGGCGACGGCCTGGGCTGTCTCGAGGAACAGGCCGTCGGAGGCGCGCACGACGTTGGCCTTGTGGATGAAGGTTACTTTCTTGCGGCCGAACTTGCGGGCGAACTCGAAGGCGGCGCGCACGATGCGTTCCGAGCCGGCGCGGGTGTTGATCTTGCACGAGACCGCATACTGGTCGCCGGGGAGCTTGGCGAAGGGCGCGAACGGTTTCGACAGGGCGGTCAGGGTCGTCGCCAACTCCGGCGGCACGGGGGAGAACTCGACGCCGGCGTATAGATCCTCGGTGTTTTCGCGGAAGATGACGAGGTCGATGCCTTCCTTGAAGTTGAGCGGATTGCCCGGGTAAGCCTTGCAGGGGCGCAGGCAGGTATACAGGTCGAACATTTGCCGCATCCGCACGATGGGCGAGCGGTAGACCAAGCCTTTGCCCTGCAACGCGGGGACGAGTTCGGTCGCGGCGGCCTTCACGGGCTTGGACGTGATCGCGCCGAAAAGCGCGGCGTCCACGTTCTTCAGCAAATCCACGGTGCGGGCGGGGAACGCGTCGCCCTCCTTGCACCAGAATTCCCAGCCGATGTCGCCCGGGAGGTAGGCGGCATCGAGACCGATTTTGTCGAGGACGATGCGGGCTGCTTCCAACACATCCACCCCGATGCCGTCACCGGGGAGCCAGGCGATCTTGTATTTGGGCACGGGCGCAGGCTATACCCGGCCACCGGACGCCGCTGCGCATTTTTTGGCCATACGGTCGCATGCCTTGCGACGCAGGGTCAATTACGCCCAAAGGAGTAGACGCCCCAACAAAGTCGGAGCTGCCGCAGGAGTCGCAGGCACTGTTGTGCAGACCGGCGAAATCCCCTGCACTGGATCATAACCGCTGGAAGCGATACTTCGCCCACGCCCAGAGCCAGCTGGGCGGGTCGCGGAACATCGAGACCTTTTTCCCTTCCTTGAACGAGCGAGACGTGTAGCGCACAGGAACCTCAAGCGGTCGGTGCCCTTTGCGGACGAGCTTGATCAGTAGCTCCCAGTCGAAATCGAAGCGGTTGGCCTCAAATTTTAGGCCGGCCAGGCACTCGCGGCGAAAGACCTTATACATCGTAAAAGGGTCACGCAGTGTCAGGCCAAGCGATACGTCGACGAGTGCGGTGAAGAACCAGTGGCCGGCATTCAAGATGAAAGCGTGCAGCACCTGTTCATCAAACTTGCGGATGAAGAGGCTGTTGCCGTGGCGTGAACCGAGCACGAATGTGTGGGTGCCGGCTCGAAGCGGCGCGAGCAGTTTCTCGTAGTCGGCGAGATCGTATTCGAGGTCGGCGTCTTGGATGAGCAGCACATCGCCCGAGGCCCGGGCCAACCCGGCGCGGACGGCATGCCCCTTGCCGCGCGGCCGATCCTCGAGAAGGATCTGCACGTTTGGCCGGTCGCTGAATCCGAGGACGATGTCACGCGAACCGTCGGTCGAATTGCTTTCGACGATGATGATCTCGATTTTCCATCCGGGGATTCGCTTTGCCGCGAGCGCTTCCAGCGCGGTGGCCACGGTGGTGCGTTCATTGTAAACCGGCACCACGACGGTAAGGGTGGGATGGGCGGAGAGAGGCGGAAAGGCCGGGGTGTTCATGCGGCAGAAACGATCGCTGATGTCTGAGGCATTCGCCACAGCTTGATAAAGCCGAGCAGGAGCAGGCCGGCCCCGGTTGCGCCCATGATGAGGGCAAGGGTGAAATACTGGGGCCAGTAGTGAAACGAGATCTCATAACGACCGGCCGCGGGCAAAATGACGCCTTTGAACGCGTGATTCACACGAATGTAATCCGTTGGGCTGCCGTTTAAGGTGACCTGGAAATCGTCGCGGTAGTAGGTTTCGGTGAGCACGGCCACGCCACGGCCCGGCGCGTCCAGCACGAACGAGGTGGTGTTGGGTGTGAAACGATAATTATGCGCCGGACGGATCGTGCGGTCTTCGCTTGGTAGTGAGAGTGGCATGGCCACACGTTTGCTGAGTTCGGAAAATTGCAACGCGGCAAAGGGCCGGCCATCGCCCGACATCAGCAAGCGCGCAAAATCGACGGGCTGGGCATAGCCCACCATCCGGTCGGTGAAAAAGGCACGGGGCCATGCGGTCGGACTGCGGTATACATCGAGATCCGCCTGCCCGACCAGTCCAACTCCGTCGATGGGGTGGGGACCATCACGATGGATGGCGACATAGTGGGTAACGTTGTAGAGATCGTATTTCCGCACGAGTTCACCGGAATCCGACTCGCGGTTCGGCCAGTCCCAGTCCCAGACGCGGCGCAATCCGAGCGCATCCGCCAAGTCATGATAGTGGCGGCTGCGCACCGCATCGACGCCGTAGACCCCTTCCCAGCGCAAGACCGTATTGTAGGAAGCATAGAGGGTCGAACTCCAGCCGACAACGCGTCCGGCTGCGGTCTTGTCTTGATTGAGCAACTTTGCCGCTGGGGATGGCGCATGCAGGTCAGAGCGCGGTCCCGGCGCAAACGTGTAGTGGTCAAAATAGGGTTTCCGATACTGGGCGTGCCGCCAGCTGAACAGTGGCACGCAAAGCATCAGCGCCACCCAAAGCGGTCCCGGTCTCCGCGGATCCAGCCGGCCCCAGTGGGCGCCAAGCGGAAGGAGGAGCAGGGCGATGCCCAGTGAAGGGGCGTAACCCGCAAAGAACGGACTCTTGGCGGCGCCGCGGCTGGTGTAGAAATAGAGCAGGAACAACGCCGCGCCCAAAAGCCAGTAGCGCACAATCACGATGCGGCCGGCAGGCTCGCCCAACCTGTTCCAAGCATCCGCAACGCCGAGGCCGCCCAGAACGGCAACAATCCCAAGCAGGACGCATGAAAAGGTGTTGCCCACGTGAACGATATTGCCGACGAACGGAATCTTCACGATCAGCGCGGGCGGCAGCACGCCAAAGGCGAGGACGAATGCCGGCAGCGCCGCCAGCACCAGGGCCAGGCCGATGCGTGGGGTCCTCCAGCCGCGGAACTGCACGAACCACCACAGCACGCCGGCGAAGAAGAGAAAATTCAGGGCCGGAGCCACCACGTTCTCATCTTTCTGGGTCTGCCGGTAGAAGATGTCGTCAAAAAAACCGACCAGATGGGCCCAGGGCAGCACGTTGGCCTGCGGAGTATCATAGCCGGTCATCGAATGGTGCCAGGCGCTCAGGAATGAGATCCAAGCGGGAGCGGCCAAGAGCACGAAACCGGCGCCCGCCACGCTCGCTAGGCCGAGGATCTTCAGCCGCCGGCCGGCGCATTCACGACGAAATATGAGGAGGAGCACACCGGCCAAGTTTAGCCCCGCCATCAGCATGTAGGCCTCTTTCACCGTGCCGCTGGTGAGTTCGATCCAGTTGGCCCCAACGAGCGCCGCCAGCCAGAGGGCCTGTCGGCGTGGCGTCGCTGCGGTATGCAGTCCGGTCCAGGCCAGCAGGATCAAGGGCGAATAACACACGCTGAAATTCGCTGGATGGACCATGCGGTAGGTGAAGAATCCGAGAAAACCGGCACCTATCGTCGTCAGGCACGCCGCCCCCAACTTCCGGGTCAGCTGCCAGACGCAGCCACCGAGGGAGACGGCAAGAATCCAGCGGGCGATCAGGAAACGAACATCCCAGGCCCAGGCGGCTCCGTCCGCCGCGATCGTCAGGCAGTTGAACGGGTCGCCGAACATCGACTGACCCTGGCCCAACAACGGCTCGCCGCAGAGGGAATAGCGGTTCCACAGCGGTAACTCGCCGGCGCACAACGCTTCGTGTTGCACCATCGGGTAGTAGAGGTGTTGAAAAAGCAGCGCACCCGTATCGGAGCTGCCGGTATTGGCGGACATCGGGTCTGTGTCGCCGGGCAGGGCGGGCAGATTTTCGTAGAGCATGTGCCCGCCGTTGTTGGGCGAGGCAAAGCTCCGGCCTTGGAAGATCACGGGATGGCACTGAATCGCGACGACAACAGCCGCCACGATCATGAGCGTGGCGACCGGCCGGGGCCGGACGGCTGCGGCCATGGCTGCAGCGAAGCGTGACAGCCGCCGGGCAACCACGGGCAGGCCGAGCACGAATCCCACCAGGAAGACCGGCAGCGCCACCGGCCAGCCCAGTTCCCACCAGATGCGCGGACCGCTCTTCAGGACCAAGGGCCGGTCGAGGCGCAGGTTGATGATGGGGTCGTGAGAAGCCGGGTCGGTCGATACGAGCAACGCGGCTCCGTGCCGCTCCGTCCGGAGGATGTTCGCGGCGGGAAGCAAATCGTCGGGTCCGAACGCCATGATCAACCGGTCATTGCGATCAACGATGCGGGCGTCGGACAGGAGAAAGTGCCCCACGCCATCAATCGGATCAAAGCGCAGGGCGGTGAACCGTCCCATCGGCATCATGAACCGGTAGACTACGGGCTCGGGCTCCACCTTGATCGGCTGGCGGGAGGAGTTGTATTCGGTGAAGCCGGTGCCGAAATCCCAGAAAAACTGGGTCGAACCCGTCGAGGTCGATGTGAGGGTGATGTCGAAAAAGTAGTAATCGCGTTTTTCGACGCTCGTCGTCATGTAGGGCAATGCTGCCGCCACAGCGAGGATCAGAGCCAGGAAGGTCGCCCGGAGGTCGATCCAGGATTTCATCAAGCACAACGCGATTTGCGTCCCAGCGCTCTTAAGCCCGGCCCGTCGCACTTG
>Ga0066487_100120_pt1 | contig 27743 bp, 12 predicted proteins | sample LakWasM129_HOW14_2_FD_59588 | JGI IMG/M metagenome (GOLD analysis project Ga0066487, IMG submission 59588) | Freshwater sediment methanotrophic microbial communities from Lake Washington under simulated oxygen tension - Sediment Metagenome 129_HOW14 | ecosystem: Environmental > Aquatic >... | reverse complement strand
TCGTCGTGCCGAAGGACATCACCGCGCATCCGGCTTTTGCGGAAAGCGCGAAATGCCTGCGCATCCTGAAAAGCGAGGTGGGTGGCAAGTATCCCATCTGCGCCTATATCACCGCCACCATGGCCCTGCCGGCCATCCTCATGGGCATGGACCAATGGATGGAGCTGCTCTTCCTCGGACCTATCGAGGTGCGGAATGAACTGCTGGCCAAATGCCACGACTTCTTTGTCCAGGAGCTGCTCGCCTACCGCAACGCCGGCGCAGACGTGCTGGTCTATTCCAATCCCTTCGGCTCCACCGACATTGTCCCCATGAAATATTTCATGGAGCACTCGCTGCCCTGGATCGAAAAGGACATCGCAGCCGTCGGGACGGCCGGCGTCGTCTATTACTGCGGGATGGCACGCTTCAACCCCGTCATCGCCACCGTCCTCCAGCGGACCGGCCTCGGCGTCTACTACCTCAGCCCCTTCGACGACATCCGGGAGGGCAAAAAGATCATCGCCGGCCGCGGCCTGACCTGCGGGGTCATCAACGACATCAAGCTGATCGATTGGTCGGAAGCGGAGGTCACCCACGAGGTGAAAACCATGATCGAGGCCGGCCTGCCGGGCGGGAAGTTCCTCTTCGGCACCGGCGTCATGCCTTACGCCATTCCGGAAACGAACATCCGCACCATGCTCGAGGCCGCCTACCGGTTCGGCCGCCTCGAATAAGAGAAGCCCCGCGAATGAGATGACCACCAGGCCCCAGTCCGACGTTTCCAACCTGGAGGAGCGGGTGCAAAAACTCGCTGCGGACAAATCCAACCTCCAGCTGATCGTCCGCATGATGAACCGCATCAATGCGGTCGCCGGGCTCGACAACGTGGTGGAGGGCCTGTTGCAGACCATCAGCGATGTCATCGGCGGGGTTAACCTCGGGCTCTATTACGTCGTCGACCAGCACCTCCACTATGCGGACGCCTTTGGCACGAAGAAGAGCCTCACGGCCGCGGACGACGAGCTGGTGCGGCAGGTTTTCCAGACCCGACAGACGGTAGAGATCGAGCATCCGTTCAGCGCCACCGAGATGCTGACCCCCGAGTTCACGAAAGGCTACACGTGGGTGGTGCCGCTCGTGGTGGGCCCCGACCTCGTCGGCGTGCTCAAGCTCGAGCGCCTGCACCTCGCGATGCGCGACCTGTCGGATCAGCTGCCGACGTTCTTCAGCTACGCCGCCCTGGTGCTGAAGAACGAGATCTCCGGCCACTCCCGGCTGCAGCAAGCTTTCGCGCGGCTGGAGCGGGAAATGGCGGAGCGCCAGCACGCCGAGGAGGCGCTCCGCCAGATCAACGAGACCTTGGAGGAACGGGTGGCCGAGCGCACCGACGAGCTGCGGCGCAGCAACGCCCAGGCGCGCCGCCTGAATCGCGAGCTCCAGGCCATCAGCAGCTGCAACCAGGTGCTGATGCGGGCCGAGGACGAACCGGCCCTGCTCAACGCCATCTGTCGCATCGTCTGCGACGAAGCCGGCTACCGCATGGCGTGGGTGGGCTATGCCGAGAACGATGCCCCCCAAACCGTCCGGATCGTGGCCCAGGCCGGCATCGACGACGGATATCTCGCCGCGGCCAACATCACCTGGGCCGACACCGAATACGGCCGCGGCCCCACCGGCAGCGCCATCCGGTCCGGGAGAAGCGCATGCTCCACGGATATAGCGACCGATCCTTCGGTCGCTCCCTGGCGGGAGCAGGCGTTGCGGCGCGGCTATCGCTCCAGTCTCGCCCTGCCGTTGAAGGATGAAAGCGCCCGGACCTTCGGGGCTCTCACCATCTACTCCACCGAACCCAACGCCTTTCCCCCGGAGGAAGTCCGGTTGATGGAGGAACTCGCCGGCGATCTGGCCTTTGGCATCTCCATCCTGCGCGACCGCATCGAACGCAAGCAGGCCGGGGAGGCGCTGCGCGACAGCGAAGCGAAATACCGCTCTTTGATTCAAAAGCTGCAGACGGCGGTGGTGGTCCATGCGGCGGACACCCGGATCCTCACCTGCAATCCCATCGCCCAATCCCTGCTCGGGCTGACCGAAGACCAGCTCCTGGGCAAAACCGCCATCGACCCGGCCTGGCATTTCTTCCGGGAGGACGGCACGCGGATGCCCCCGGAGGAATATCCCATCGCCCAGGCGCTGGCCACCCGGCAGCCGATCCGGAACCTGGTGCTCGGGGTGCATCGTCCGGCCAGCGGACCGGACGTGTGGGCCATGGTGAATGCGAACCCGGTCTTCGGCCCGGATGGGCAGATCACGGAAACCATCGTCACCTTCATCGACGTCACCGAGCGCATGCTGGCGCAGGAACGGCTCGCCCATCTCGCCGCTATCGTCGAGTCCAGCGACGACGCCATCATCGGCAAGGCACTGGATGAGACGATTGTCAGCTGGAACCGCGGCGCCGAGCGGATCTACGGTTATACGGCCGCTGAAATCGTGGGGTGTCCCATTACGATCCTGGTCCCGCCCGGCTCGAAAGAAGAGCTGGCCACGATCATGGACGGCGTGAAACGTGGCGCAGGAGTCGAGCATCTCGAAACGACCCGCGTGCGCAAGGACGGGCAGACCATCCATGTTGTGCTCACCATTTCGCCCATCCGCGATACCCGCGGCCAGATCGTCGGCGCCTCGACCATCGCCCGCGACAACACCGAGCGCAAGCGGGCGGAGCAGGCGCTGCGTGAATCCCAAGCGCTTTATCATTCGCTGGTCGAGCAACTGTCCGTCGGCTTCTTCCGCAAGAATGCCGCCGGCCGCTATGTCTATGTAAATCCCTTGTTCTGCCGGCTCAAAGGACTAAACGCCGAATCGTTTTTGGATAGAACTCCTGCAGAAGTGAAGGATATCGAACTGGCCGCCAACGGCCCGAACGTTGTTCAGGTCGAACAACTGGCCGCGCAGGCCGAGGATCACCATCGCCAGATCATGGCCACCGGCCGGTCGATCGTAATTGAGGAACTAGGCTTCGGACCCGGCGGCGAGAAACAATATTTCTCCGTCCTCAAAACCCCGGTGTTCGACTCCGCCGGCAAAATCACCGGCAGCCAGGGCATCATGTTCGACATCACCGAACTCAAGCGGATCGAGGAGCAGGTGCGCCGCCTCAACGCCGAACTGGAGCAGCGGGTGGCCGACCGGACCCGCGAGCTGGCCGCCAGCGAAGAGCGGATGCGGCTCTTCTTCGAACGCCAGCTGATGGGCGCGGCGATCAGCTCGCCGGAAAAGGGTTGGCTGCAGGTGAACGACAAGCTCTGCCAGATGCTCGGCTATCCGCGCGAGAAGCTGCTGCAGATGACCTGGGCCGAGCTCACCTACCCGGAAGACCTGGCGGCCGACGTGGCCCAGTTCGAGCGGCTCCTGCGCGGCGAAATCGAGGGCTACATGATCGAGAAGCGTTTCCTGCGCAAGGACGGCAGCCTCGTCTTCACCAACCTCGCCGTCGGCTGCGTCCGGCGGCCCGACCGGTCGGTGGATTACCTCCTCGCCCTGATGGAAGACATCACCGAGCGCAAGCGCGCCGAGGCGAGCATCCAGCAATTGAACAAGGAACTCCGGCAGCGCGCCGCGTCACTCGAGATCGCGAACAAGGAGTTGGAATCGTTCAGCTATTCCGTCTCCCACGACCTGCGCGCCCCGCTGCGCAGCATCGACGGCTTCAGCCGCGTCCTGCTCGATGACTGCGCGGACAAGCTCACCGCGGACGAGAAGGACAGCCTCGGCCGCATCCGCGCCGCCAGCCAGCGGATGGGGCATCTCATCGACGACCTGCTGAATCTGGCGCGCGTCGCGCGCGACGAGATGCGCCGCGGCCCCGTCGCCCTCAGCGCGCTTGCCAACACCGTGGCGGCCAGGTTGCAGCAGGCGACGCCGGACCAGACCATGGAGTTTGTCATCGCTCCCGGCCTGGTGGCGGAAGGCGACGCCCGGTTGCTGCAGATCGTGCTGGAGAACCTCTTCGGCAACGCCTGCAAATTCTCCAGCCACCAGCCGGTTGCGCGGATCGAATTCGGCCAGACGACGCACAAGGGCGCGCCGGCCTATTTCGTGCGCGACAACGGCGCCGGCTTCGACCGGGCCGCCGCGCACAAACTCTTCGGCGCCTTCCAGCGCTTTCACGCCACGGAGGAATTCCCCGGCACCGGCATCGGCCTCGCCACCGTGCAGCGCATCATCCGGCGCCATGGCGGTCACGTGGCGGCCGAGAGCCGCCCCGGCCACGGGGCCACGTTCTATTTCACCCTGCCTGAACAACCCAAGGAGCATTAACCATGAAAGCAACCAACGCCCTGCTGATGGTAGACCGGGTTGCCGAGTTGCGGCCGACCAGGTGGTCGCTGCGCCCGCCGCCCGTTTCGCTCGCTGATTCGCATCCGCATTTCATTTCTCCCGCGGAACCTCCAGCGCGACGACCTTGGAAGCACCTCCGCCTGGCCGCATTCGGCCTGGCGGTTCAGAGTCTGGTGCTGGCGAGCCCCGCCGCGGCCCAAACCGCTCCCGCGACCGGCGAACCGCCGCCGGAGGCATCGGAACGCACGCTGGAACCTCCGGTCGTCCTGAGCCCGTTCAGCGTCACGACGCAAAAGGACCGGGGCTACAAGGCCACCAACGCCACCTCGGGCACCCGCCTCGACACCGCCATCAAGGACATCCCCTTCGCCATCGAGGTGATCACCGCGGAGTTCATCAAGGACACCGGCGCCACCAGCCTCCGCGACTCGCTCAAATACAGCGCGGGCATCCAGCTCCAGTCGCAAAACGATTATACCGGCAACGGCTTCACGCAGTATCAGAACCCTGGCGGCGTGAACAATCCCGAGATGCAGACGGCGAACAAGACCGACACCGCCGTCGTCATCCGCGGCTTCACGACGGACAACGCCCTGCGCGACGGCTTCCGCCGCAAGGTGACCACCGACGCGGCGAACATCGATCGCATCGAGGTCGTCCGCGGCCCCGCCGCACTCCTCTATGGCATCGGTAATTTCGGCGGCGTCGTGAACTACCTGCCGAAGACTCCCGCGAAGACGCAACAGGGCACCGTGGATTTCACGTTGGGCACCTTCGGGCTCGCCCGCGCCACGCTGGATCTCACGGGTCCGCTGCCCACGGGAAGGAGCGGTTTTCGCCTCACGGTCGCCACGCAGGAAAACGGCGACTACACCGACTACTACCGTGTGCGCAAACTGGCGCTGGCCACCGTCGTCACCTACCGCCCGTGGCAAAACACGGAGTTCACCTTCGATGTGGAACTGGGGCGGAACCGGGCCGACGGCGTCGGCTTCCAGAGCCTGCGCGCCCGCGCCGACGCCCTCGGCAACAACGGCCGCGAGGAGCACGCGGGGTTTGTGGCGTTTCCCGGCCAGAGCCTGCGCACGATGCGCTGGTCCGGCCCGGACACCTTCCAAAACTCCGACCAGGGCAACCTTGAGCTCAAGGTCACGCAGCACCTCGCCGAGGGATTGGATTTCCTGGCGGGCTACAACCACTCCTCGGTCACGTTCGACACCCGCGACGTGAACGCCTCGGTGGGCAACAACATCGGTCCGATCGCGCTCTGGAGCACGCTGATCCCGGTGCCGCTCGACGCGACGCGCGGCGACACCGACGCCAACTGGGCCGCCTCGCCGATCCCGCACTCGATCGTCGCCTACAGCTGGGCCGACACGCGCAGCGGCACGCGGTCCGACCAGGTCCGGGCCGAGCTGAACTACAAGGTCGACCTCTTCACCAACCGTCCCTGGCTGGCCGTGAAGAACAACGTGCTGGTGGGCGCCGCCACCGAGCGGGACCGCAACACCTCCGAGCTGCACACCCTCGACAGCGCGGCCTCCGTCTACGATTGGAAGAGCGTCGCCGATCCGACGCCCTTCCGGTTCGCGACGCAGGGCGACGGCACCTTGTCGCTCCCGTTGCGCCTGCGGCACTGGAACGAATCCATCGCCCGGGAATCCGGCGCCTACGCGGTCTATCAGGGCAAGTTCCTCCAGGAGAAAATCACCCTGCTCGGGGGCGTGCGGCGCGACCGCAACGGCGTGTCGACCCGCGACAAGGGCTACAACTACGCGGATGGCTCGCCCGACGCCGGCGCCACCAGCTCGTATGCACCGGACCAAAAAAGCTACACGACCACCCAGATCGGCGTGAGCGTCGCGCCGATCAAGGCGCTGTCGTTTTATGCCCTGCGCTCCGAGGGCCTGAACCCGAACTTTTCCGGCGCGCGCGACCTCACCGGCCAGCCGATGGACGCGGTGAAGGCGGTCAACCAGGAGCTCGGCCTGAAGTTCGACCTGTTCGACGGCCGGCTCTCGGGGACGATCTCGCATTACCGCATCACCCGCTCCGGCCAGCCGAACGGCAGCTTCTGGTGGGGGCCGCAAACCGCGACCAAGCGGTTCGATGCCACCAAGCCGGTGGTCTACAACATCACCGACCTGAACCCTGACGCGGCGACGAAGTATATGTATCAGGACAACACCGGCGCGACCGTGCCGCTGATCCAGTGGAACAACAACTACGCCTATTGGGGCGACCTGACGAAACTCGCCGGCGTGCCGGCCGGCGCGGCGGGTGCCACGGCCACCACGGCGGGTTTGCAAAGTTATCAGAACGACGGACTGAACGGCGCGCGCGCCACGATCCAGAGCGCCTGGGCCACCGCCAAGACCGCGGGCGCGGTGAACTATTGGAATTCAAACGGAGCGGCGGTGAACGAGGCCGCGTTCGCGGCCCTGATCGCCGCCAGCGGCCCGGGCAGCGGCTACATCACGCTGACCGCCTCGAAACCCGAGGGCGCGGCCTATATGGATGCACTCTATGGCTACTGCCGCGAAGCCGGCCAGGCCCACCCGGGCAGCGACAACTGGCCGGGGTGGTTCTTCAACAGCGCCCCCGCCGCGACCGGCTACAACAGCGCCGCGCTGGACACGAATTCGTTCGCCAATTCGCCCTCGCTCTCCGCCCCCGAGACGGACCGCAACACCGGGTGGGACGGGCAGATCGTGATCACGCCGAACGACGACTGGCAGATCCTCTTCAGCTTCGAAAAGAACAACCACGAGATCCTCTCGCTCGGCCAGTTCCCCGACTACCCCGGGCAGTCGGCGGATCGCTGGGCGCCGTGGATGTTCCCCAACGGCCAGTGGGGACTCTCCGGCTACTACGCGCCCAACGTGCAATACACGGATGAAACCCGGACCTCGACCTTCTCGTTCCAGGGTCTGATCTATCCCGGCGCCCAGGGCATGGATTACCCGAAATGGTCGTGGAGTCTCTTCACCAATTACCGCCTGACCGCCCTGGGCCTGAAAGGACTCCGACTCGGCGGCGGCGCCGTGCGCACCGGCCCGCAGGAATACGCGAGCGGCTTCACGCACGCCGGCGACGCGCTCAAGGACAACAGCGGCCTGCCCATCATCCTCGACACCCCGGCGCGCTGGACGGTGAACCTGTTTGCACATTACGACTTCAAGCTCGGCCGCCACGACGCCTACCTCCAGCTCAACGTGGACAACCTGCTCGACGATCAGAAGCAGTATGGGCTGCTCTGGGCGCCGGGCCGCAGCATGCGGATTGCACTGGGCACGACGTTCTGATGATCTGCCGCGCCCCCACCCCGATGAAATCAGACCGGAAAACCGACTGGCGGCCCCTCCTGTCGTTCCTCGCCGTGCTCGGTCTGGCGGCGGGGAGCCCCGTCGGTTCACCCGCCGCCCCGGTCAACGACCACCTGAACTTCCAGCGCTTGCTGCCCCGCGACGGCCTGCCCGCCGCGGTCGTCTATTGCGGCATGGAGGATAGCCGGGGATTTCTCTGGTTCGGGACGGCGGACGGCGTGGCGCGCTACGATGGCCATCATTTCCGCGTGTTCCGGCCCGACCCGGCGGACCCGGAGAGCCTGGCCAACGGCGCCGTCCTCGGCATCCAGGAGGATGCGCAGGGGAATCTCTGGATGGCGACGGAAGGCGGCTTGGATCTCTGGCACCGCGACACCGAGCGTTTCTCCCATTTCCGCCACAATCCAACGGATGCCACGAGCCTGAGCGACGACACCACCCAATCCATCCTGTTGGACCGCGACGGCACGCTCTGGGTCGGCACCACCCGCGGCGGGCTGAACCACTTCGATCCGCGCTCGGGAAAATTCGAACGTTTCGAATCCAACTCCAAATCCGGCCGGAGCGGCGGGGTGACCGATCCCTGGATCCGTTGCCTGTTCCGGGACCGGCTCGGCATCCTCTGGATCGGCACGGGCAACGGCGGTTTGAACCGGCTCGATCCGGCCACGCGTCAGATCAGCGCCTTTGTGCACGATCCGGCGGACCCGCACAGCCTGAGTCACAACCGGGTCTCGGCCATCGCCGAGGATCGCGATGGCAACCTCTGGGTGGGCACCGACGGCGGCCTCTGCCGCCTCGATCCGGCCCGCCGCACGCTCGAACGCATTCCCTTGGAGCCACCCTCGCCCGACGAGCTGCCCAACCAGACCGTCACGGCCCTCATCGTGGACGACGATGGCAGCATCTGGTTCGGGACGGATGGCGGCGGTTTCTGCCGCTACGATCCGGCCTCCCGCCGGTTCGCGTGGCATCGCCATTCGAAGTATGCGACCAACACGCTCGCGGCGGATGCCGTGCGCACTGTTTTCCAGGACCGCAGCGGGGATTTCTGGGTGGGCCATTTCCCCGCGGGCATCAGCCATGTGGACCGGCTGGCGGCGGCCTTTCAGGTTTTCACCAGCATATCCGGAGAAGCCAACACGCTGTCCGACGACAACGTGCTGTCCTTCCTCGAAGATCCGTCCGGCGACCTCTGGGTGGGCACCGACAACGGCGGCTTGAATCACTGGAGCGCGGCCACCGGCCGTTGGCGCAGCTACGGCCACTCGCCCCGCGACCCCGGCAGCCTCAGCGGCAAGGCCGCGACCGACATCCTGCGCGACCACAGCGGCCGGCTTTGGGTCGGCACCTGGGACGGTGGACTGAACCGCTTCGAGCCGCAGACGGGCAGCTTCCGCCACTACCTGCCCCAACCCGGCCAGAACCATTCGCTGAGCGACGTGCACATCTGGCAGATGGCCGAGGATCATGCCCATCAGTTGTGGATCGCGACCATCGGCGGCGGGGTCGAGCGCTACGTTCCCGGCACGGACGATTTCGTCCACTACCGGCATGACCCCGCCAATCCCCGCAGCCTGAACGACGACATCGCGTCCGCCCTGCTCGTGACGCGGGACGGCACGCTCTGGGTCGGCACGCCCAAGGGCCTGGCGCGCTGGAATCCGGCCACGCAGGATTGGGACCGGTTTCTCTGTCAGTCCGGCCATCCGGGCACGTTGAGCAATTACTGGATCTTCGATCTGCTCGAGGATCGGGCGGGCATGATTTGGACCACCACCGAGGGCGGGGGCTTGCACCGCCTGGACCCCCGCACCGGGCAGTGCACGCATTTCCGCACGGCGGACGGACTGGCGAGCGATGTCCTGCGCGGCCTGCTCGAGGACACCGACGGCGCGCTCTGGATCGGTTCCAACCAGGGTTTGATGCGCTTTGATCCGCGGACGCGGCACGTCCGGATCTTCGACGAAAGCAACGGACTGCCCGGCCGCCAGCTCAACCCGCACGCCCGGCTGCGGCTCGCTTCCGGGGATTTGCTTTTCGGCACGACCCGGGGCTTTATCCGCTTTGATCCACGTGCGCTCCCCATCGATTCCCGCCCGCCGCCCGTCGTCTTCACCGGGTTCGAGGTGTTCAACGAAACGATGGCGCCCGCGGTCCCGGGTTCACCGCTGAGCCAGAGCATCACGGAGACTCGCCGGCTGGAAATCCCGGCGCGCCTCTCGCTGATCAGTTTCCAGTTCGCGGCGTTGAGCTTCCGGGCGCCGGAGCGCGCCCAGTATCGCTTCAAACTCGAGGGATTCGACGACGACTGGCGCAAGCCCGGGGCCGAGCATCGCGCCACCTTCACCAACCTCGATCCCGGCCACTACCGGCTGCGGGTGCAGGCGGCCAACAGTGACGGGGTGTGGAACGAAGCCGGGGCCACCCTGGACCTGATCGTGGTGCCACCGTGGTGGCGGACCCGGTGGTTCATGGCCGCGGCGTCCTTGTTGCTGCTCGGCGGAGCGGTCGCTGTCGGCTGGGCGATTTCGGCCCAGCGGGAGCGCGAGACCCGGCATCGGCACGAACTGGCGACCGAACGGGAACGGGCGCAGGAGCGGGAACAAGCCGCCGAGGCTCTGCGGATCCTCAACCAGGATCTTGAACGGCGGGTCGCCGACCGCACCGCCCAGCTGGTCTCCGCCGTGAAGGAACTCGAGGCGTTCAGCTATTCCGTCTCGCACGATTTGCGGACGCCGTTGCGCAGCATCGACGGCTTCAGCCGCGTCCTGCTGGAAGACAACGCGAACCAGCTCGACGCGGACGGCAAGGACAGCCTGCACCGGATCCGCGCCGCCAGCCAGCGGATGGGCCACCTCATTGACGACCTGCTGAACCTGGCGCAGGTCTCCCGAGGGGAAATGCGCCGCGGCCCGGTCGACCTCAGCGCCCTGGCCCGCACGGTCGCGGAGGAGTTGCAGCAGGCGATGCCGGAGCGGCGCCTGGAGTTCGTCATCGCGCCGGATCTGGTGGCGACCGGCGATCCGCGGTTGCTGCAGGTCGTGCTGGAAAACCTCCTCGGCAACGCCTGCAAATTCTCCAGCCGGCAGCCCGTCGCGCGGATTGAATTCGGCCGGACCATGCACGATGGCGCGCCGACCTATTATGTGCGCGACAACGGCGCCGGGTTTGACATGAGTTGCGCGCAGAAACTTTTCGGCTCCTTCCAACGCCTGCACACCACGGCGGAGTTTCCCGGCACCGGCATCGGCCTCGCCACGGTGCAGCGGATCATTCACCGCCACGGCGGCCGGGTGGGAGCCGGGAGCGAGCTCGGTCACGGCGCCACCTTCTACTTCACCCTGCCCGAGCAACCCGTGGAACAACGCACATGAAAGACGGCCACATCCTGCTGGTGGAAGACAATCCCGACGACGTGAAGCTGACCCGGCGGGCGTTCGCCCAAAGCTGCATCGCCAATCCCCTGGTGGTGATCCCCGACGGCGCGGCGGCGCTCGACTATCTGTTCGGCACCGGCGCCCATGCCGACCGCGACCCGGCGGACCTCCCCACGCTCGTGATTTTGGATCTCAATCTGCCCAAGGTCGACGGACTCGAAGTGCTGGCCCGGCTGCGGGCGGACCGCCGCACGCAGTGCGTGCCCGTCGTCGTGCTCACCGCCTCGAAAGAGGACCAGCACATCATCGCCAGCTACGACCTCGGGGCCAACGGCTTCATGCGCAAGCCCGTCGACCAGGAGGAATTCATCGGGGCCGTGCACCACCTCGGACTCTATTGGCTGCTGGTCAACGAACCGCCGCCCTTCCCGGGAAAATCGCCATGAACCAGAAACGCCATGTCTTGATCGCCCGGTTTGGCGGTCGCGGCGCAGTCCTGCCCCGCACCGGGATTGGCCTCGCGAGCGCACCGCAAATCGTCCATCCTGACCGTGATTCCGTGGGGATCGAGCGCCAGCCCGACCACGGCATCACGTTCCATATTTCCCCGCCCAAACAACCCCAGAAGCTCCGGCCATGAACGAAAGAAGCATCCTGCTGGTGGAAGACAATCCCGACGACGTGAAGCTGACCCTGCGCGCCTTCAAGAAATGCAGCATCGCCAATCCGATCGTCGTCATCTCCGACGGGGCGGCGGCGCTCGACTACCTGTTCGGCACCGGCGCCCACGCCGGACGCGACCCCGCGGATGTTCCCGCCGTCATGCTCCTGGATCTCAAACTGCCCAAAATCGACGGGCTCGAAGTGCTGCGCCGGCTGCGAGCCGACAGCCGCACGCGGCGCGTGCCCGTGGTCATCCTCACCAGCTCCAAGGAGGACCAGGACATCATCAGCAGTTACGACCTCGGGGCCAACAGCTACGTCCGCAAGCCCGTCGACTACGACGAATTCATCGAAGCCGTGCACCACCTCGGGCTCTACTGGCTGTTGCTCAACGAGCCGCCGCCCCAGCCTGAATTCCCGGCATGAAAACGCCCCTGCATGTGCTGATGGTCGAGGACTCGGCGGATGACGCCAAGCTGCTGCTGCGGGAAATCTCCCGCGGGGACTGGACCGTCACCCATACACGGGTCGAGACCGCCGAGCAGATGCGCGCCGCCCTCGGACAGCAGGAATGGGATGTCGTCCTGTGCGACTACGCCCTGCCCCACTTCAGCGGCGAGGCGGCCCTCAAGCTGCTGAATGACACGGGCCGCGACCTCCCCTTCATCTTCGTGTCCGGCACCATCGGCGAGGAAATCGCCGTCGCGGCCATGAAGACCGGGGCGCACGACTACGTGATGAAGGGCAATCTGGCCCGGCTGGTTCCCGCGATTGCCCGGGAGTTGCGCGATGCGGCGGACCGCAAGCTGCACCGGGAGGCCGAGGTGCAATTGCGCCTGTCCGAGCACAAATACCGGCACCTCTTCCAGAGCATGGGCGAGGCCGCGCTGCTGGTCGCCGAGGAGACGGGCAAGATCATCGATGCCAATGAGCAGGCGGAAATCCTTTTCGGCCGGACCCGGGATGAGATCCTCGGCCTGCCCAGCACCCGGCTCCATCCGTCGCCGCTGGCGGGTTCCGGCATGGACCTGCCCGGCGGCCGGGAATCCAAGGTGCAGCACAAGGATGGCACGATGATCCCGGTGCACCTGAGCGCCACCCGCATCCAGCTGTATGAGCACCCGTTGCAGTTGCTCCTCTTCCGCGACATCAGCGAACGCAAGCTGGCCGAGGCCGCGCTGCGGAATGTGCTGCGCCACGCCCGCACCATCGTCCTGCACGAGATCGTGACCGCCCCCGAAGGCTGGGATCCGCACGCCCCCGACTGGAGCGCCGGCAGTTTCCGCTGGGGTTACCGTTTCCAGGATGACGAGGCCGCCCGCGAGGTGCTCCCGCTCGACGTGCCACCCGGCAAGCGCTACCATCAGTGCTGGGCCGCCGCCATCCACCCGGATGACCTCGCCCCGATGGCCGCGGTCGCCACCCAGGCGTTCCGCACCGGAGCCCCCGGCTGGGACCAGGAATTCCGCTGCATCGACCGCCACGGCAAGGTGCACTGGTTCATGCAGACGGCGTTGATCGAGACGGTGGCGCAAGGCCGCTGGCGCGTGACGACGATCAACACCGATATCACGGAGCGGGTGCAGGCGGAGGAGGCCATGCGCACCAGCGAGGAACGCCTCTCGACCATCTTCCATCTCAGCCCGACCGCGATCTGCATCGTGCGCCTTTCGGATCAGCGCATTATCGAGGTCAACGAAGCCTTCGTCCACGGCACCGGTTACACGCGCGAGGAGCTCATCGGCCACACTCCGCTCGAGCTGCACCTCTGGGAATATCCCGCGGAGCGCGAGGCGGCCCTGCGCGATGTGCTCACCAAAGGCACCGCCATCGCCTTCAAGTTGCACGGGCGTCGCAAGACCGGCGAGATCGGCGTGGGCGTCAACTCCATGGCGCGCATCACGCTCAACGGCGAGGAACACCTGCTCTCGATGATCCAGGATATCACCGAGCTGGAACACGCGGCGGAAGCCCGGCGGGAGAGCGAGCAACGGCTCCGCCAGATCAGCGAAAACATCGACGAGGTCTTCTGGCTGACGGATATCGCCAAGCAGGAGATGATCTACATCAGCCCCGCCTACGAACGCGTCTGGGGCCGCACCTGCGAAAGTCTCTACGCCCGGCCGGAATCCTGGTCCGACGCAATCCATGCCGAGGATCGTTCCCGCGTCCTCAACGCCGCGCTCACGCTCCAGGCCGCAGGAGAGTATAATCTCGAATACCGCATCCTGCGACCCGACGGTTCCGTGCGCTGGGTCCACGACCGCGCCTTCCCGATCAAGGACGCCGCCAGCCGGATCTACCGCATCGCCGGCGTGGCGGAGGACATCACCGCCAAACACCAGCTCGAGGACCAGTTGCGCCAGGCCCAGAAGATGGAATCCCTCGGCACCCTCGCCGGCGGCATCGCCCATGACTTCAACAACATCCTCACCGGGGTGCTCGGCTCCGCCGAGGTCGCCCGCCTCGAGCTGCCCGGCGACCATCCCGTGGCCGCCTGGCTGCACAACATCACCGTCGCCGGCAACCGCGCCCGCGATCTCGTGCAGCAGATCCTGACCTTCGGCCGCAAGCACGACAGCGAGATGGCCCCGCGCAAGCTCCAGTGCGTGGTCGGCGAGGCCTTCCACCTCCTGCGCTCCACCATCCCCAGCATGGTGCAGCTCGAATCCCGGATCGACGACACCTGCCCGCCGGTCATCGCCGACGACACGCAAATCCACCAGGTGGTGATGAATCTCTGCACGAACGCCTGGCATGCCCTGCCCGAGCAAGGCGGCCGCATCGAGGTCGGCCTCGCCCCCGTGGAAGTCACGGCCGAGATGGCGGCTTCCCGGCTCGGCCTCACCGCCGGTCCCTACGTGCGGTTGACCGTGCGGGACAATGGTCGCGGCATGACGCCGGCCGTGCTCGCCCGGATCTTCGAGCCGTTCTTCACCACCAAAAAACAGGGCCAGGGCACCGGCCTCGGTCTCGCCGTCGTGCATGGCATCATCCAGAGTCACCAGGGCGCGATCTTTGCCCAAAGCACCCCGGACCAAGGCAGTCTCTTTGAGGTGTTCCTGCCTGCGTTGGTCAGTCCGACCAGCAACCTCCCGACGTCCGACCAGGAACCGCTGGTGCACGGCCAGGGCGAAAACATCCTGCTGGTCGATGACGACTCGACCGCCCTCACGGGTCTGCGCATCCAGCTCGAACATCTCGGCTACCGGGTCACCGCCGTGTCCGACCCCCGCGCCGCGCTGGACGAATTCCTGGCCCAGCCGGAAGGATACCGCCTGATCATCACCGACTACGCCATGCCCGACATGTCCGGCCATGAATTCGCCACCAAGGTGCTGGCCGCCCGGCCCGGATTCCCCGTGATCCTCATCTCCGGTTACATCGATTCGAAACAGGTGCAGCGGGCCCGCTCGCTCGGCGTCCGGGAGTTTGTCCGCAAGCCCATGCTCCTGTCCGATCTGTCCCGGCTGCTCGCCCGCCACCTGCCGCCGGGTTAGGGCGGCAGCTTAACAGCCCATCCGATTATCGATTTTAGACGTAGGGGCGCAGTCTTGCTGCGCCCTTCTCACGGACGGCCCAAGCAAGGCGCAGCAAGACTGCGCCCCTACAGTGCCTCGGTGGCTCTCGCCGATGACAACCGATCAAGGTGTCATTCCAAACGAAGTGAGGAATGACAAGCGGGCTTGAAGACACACCCTGTCCGGAAATCGGTTTTCCGCGCCCCCGCTCAGGGTTTGTCCCCGAACAGCTTCTTGATGCTGTCACCGGCCTTCTTCGCGGCCTCCTTGGTCTTTTCCAGTGAGGCCGCACCCGCCGTCGAGCCCACCTGACTGAGCGCGTGCGCCGTGCCGGAGACGATGCCGCTAAGCACGTTTTTCATCAGGGCGCCGGCCAGCTGGTCGGCCGTGATGCCGCCCTCGGCCACGCCGAGGTTGTCGAGGCTGATCGGGGGCAGCGGCACCGGCAGCGCCGCCACGCCGACGCCGAGCGTCGCCTTGGCGTTCGTGACCCGGAATTTCTTCACGACAAACTTGATCGGCTGGCCCGACTTCGTGGTCGCCGTCTTCCCGCCGCCGCCGGTGAAGTCCTCGATGTTCTTCAGGAGATCCTTGATGTTGCTGGAAACGAACTTCGTCTCGTAGGCGAACTCCGGCTGGTCGATGATGATTTCGTTGATCACGATGTGGTCGCCGAAGATCGACCACGGCTGCACGGAGACGTGCACCTTGCCCAGCGAGAAGGCGTTGCCCTCGCTCCAGCCCTTCGGATTGCCGACCGCCAGACCGCTGAGCGTGCCGGAGCCCGTCAGTGGCGACAGACTGGCCGAGGCGAGCTCGACTTTCGTCTGCGTGAGTTTCGGACCGAAGCTGGTGACGCCCGCCTTCACCACCGACCCGAGAAAAAAGGCCAGGCCGACATACGCCACCACCGCGAGGATGCACACGATCACAAGAAGTTTTTTCATGGAGGAATGAGTTATCGGCGAACCTACCCGCCCGCCCCGCCGGCGCAAGTCCGGGCCGGTAAAACCCCGGCAAATTTTGTTCCCGGTTGCCGGTTTTTCAGCACTTGTCACTTGTCACCCGTCACTTGGTTCTTGTTACTTCCCCCGAAATGGCCGCCACGAACTACACTGAAGCCAGCATCAAGACCCTCTCGTCCACCGAGCACATCCGCCTCCGCCCGGGCATGTATATCGGCCGCCTCGGCAACGGCTCCCACGCCGAGGACGGCATCTACGTCCTCCTCAAGGAATCCATCGACAACTCCATCGACGAGTTCGCCATGGGCCAGGGCAAGAAGATCGAGATCGAGCTCACCGAGCGCACCCTCCGCGTCCGCGACTACGGCCGCGGCATTCCGCTCGGCAAGGTCCTCGAGTGCGTCTCCGTCATCAACACCGGGGCCAAATACGATTCCAACACCTTCCAAAAAGCCGTCGGCCTCAACGGCGTCGGCCAGAAGGCCGTCAACGCCCTCTCCGTCACCTACCGCGCCCAGTCCTTCCGCGACGGCGAGACCAAGGTCGTCGAGTTTGCCCAAGGCAAATTGAAGAAGGACCACAAGGTCGCCAAGGCCGCGGGCGAGCGCAACGGCACGCTGATCGAGTTCACGCCCGACGAGGCGCTCTTCGGCAAGGACTTCAAGTTCCGCACGGAGTTCATCGAGGACATGCTCTGGAACTACGCCTTCCTCAACCGCGGCCTCACCCTCACGCTCAACGGCAAACCCTTCAAGTCCGAGAACGGCCTGAAGGATCTCCTCACCAAGGAACTCGCCGGCGAGCCGCTCTACCCGATCATCCACCTCGAGGGCGACGACATCGAGGTCGCCTTCACCCACGGCAACCACTACGGCGAGGAATACTGGTCCTTCGTCAACGGCCAGCACACCACCATGGGCGGCACCCACCTCGCCGCCTTCCGCGAGGCCCTCGTCGCCACCATCCGCAACCACTTCAAAAAGGACTACGACGCCGCCGACGTCCGCCAGTCGATCGACGCCGCCATCGTCGTCCGCGTGCAGGAACCCGTCTTCGAATCGCAAACCAAGACCAAGCTCGGCTCCAGCGACATGGGCCCGTCCGGCCCCTCGATCAAGGATTTCATCGGCAAGTTCATGCAGCAGTCCCTCGACACCTGGCTGCACAAGAACCGCGAGGCCGCCGAGGTCATCAAGCGCAAGATCGAGGAGAACGAGCACGAGCGCAAGGAACTCGCCGGCATCCGCAACATCGCCCGCGAACGCGCCAAGAAAGCCTCGCTCCACAACCGCAAGCTCCGCGACTGCCGCCTCCATCTCGGCGACCGCAACGAGCGCGCCGAGGAAAGCACCCTCTTCATCGTCGAGGGCGACTCCGCCGCCGGCTCCCTCACCGCCTGCCGCGACGTCCAGACGCAGGCCGTCTTCGCCCTCAAGGGCAAACCGCTCAACACCTACGGCCTCTCGAAAAAGGTCATCTACGAGAACGAGGAATTCCACCTCCTCCAGTCCGCCCTGAACATCGAGGAAGGCTTCGACGGCCTCCGCTACAACCGCATCGTCATCGCCACCGACGCCGACGTCGACGGCATGCACATCCGCCTCCTGCTCCTCTCGTTCTTCCTGCAGTTCTTCCCCGACCTCATCCGCAACGGCCACCTCTCGATCCTCGAGACGCCGCTCTTCCGCGTCCGCAACAAGAAGAAGACGATGTATTGCTACTCCGAGGAGGAGAAGCAGGCCGCCATCGCCGAACTCGGCGCCAGCCACGAGATCACCCGCTTCAAGGGCCTCGGCGAAATCTCCGCGAACGAGTTCAAGGATTTCATCGGCGAAAACATCCGCCTCGAACCCGTCAGCCTGAACCACCTCTACAGCTCCGACGAACTCCTCGCCTTCTTCATGGGCAAGAACACGCCCGAGCGGCAGGACTTCATCATCGACAACCTCAAGATCGAGAAGGACCTGATCGAGGCGTGATTTATTTTAACGCAGAGATCACAGAGACCTCAGAGTTGTTCTTATCTCCGTGAACTCCGCGCGCTCTGTGTTTAAAAGGCATTGGTCCCGTGCTCTTCGCCCCGTTGCCTTGCTTTCAGGTCTCAGCTTTCAGCTTTCGGCTTTTGCCTTTCTCCTCCTCGCCGGCTGCACCACCGTCCCGACCGAATACCGCGAACCGCCGCCGCTGACAGCCGCCGAGCGCACCACGCACAACCTCGCCGTCCTCGACCGCGTCTGGTCGCTGGTGAACGACAAGTATTTCGACGCCGGCTTCCGCGGCGTCGACTGGGCGGCCATGCGCGCCCAATACCGCCCCGAGGCCGCCGCCGCACCCGACGAGGAGGCGCTCTACCGCGTCCTCAACCGCATGAACGCCGAGCTGAAGGAATCGCACCTCTCCGCGATCCCGCCGCGACGCGCGCACGAGCGCAGCATCGAACACCAGCCGGCCGTCGGCATCCGCTGGTTGATCCTCGAGGGCAAACGCGTCGTCGACGACCTCGTGCCCGGCGGCCCTGCCGCGCTCGCCGGCGTGCAACGCGGCTGGATCGTGACCACCCGCAACGGCGCGCCGATCCTGGACAACGACCCTTACCGCCCGCAGCTCAACCAGCCGGTGACCTACGGCTTTCTCGACGCGCAGGACGCTCCGCACAGCTTCACGCTCGAGCCGCAGCTCCTCGACTTCGTGCGCCGCGAGGCCCGCCCTCTGGCCGGGGGCGCCCTTTATCTCCGCTTCGACGAATTCGACCGCGCCTCGCTCAGCTGGCTCAGCGACCGCCTGAAAACCGCGCCCGTGCCGCCGGCGGTCGTCATCGACCTGCGCTTCAACCCCGGCGGCAACGCCCTCGCCCTGAGCGTGGCGATCGCCGAGTTCTTCACTCACCGCGTTGCCGAGGGCCGGCTGGTCTCGCGCAACGGCCACGCAAGCGAGGAACACAGCCTGTCCTGGCTCTCCGCCCGTTACCCCGGCCCGGTCGTCCTGCTCACCGGTCCGGCGACCGGCAGCGCCGCCGAGATCTTCGCCCACGTGCTCCAGTTCCACGGCCGCGCCAAGGTGGTCGGCCATCCCACTGCCGGCGCGGTGATCTTCTCCCGCTTCTGGTCGCTGCCCGGCGGCGGCCGGTTGCAGATCCCGGTCACCGATTACATCGGGCTCGACGGGAAACGTCTCGAAGGCCGCGGCGTCACGCCCGACGTGGTGACCCCGCCCCGCACGCTCGCCGACATCCGCGCCCAACGCGATCCCGACATCGTCGCCGCCTTGAACCTGCTGTCCCGGCCCGCCGAATCAGCGGCAGCTCCCGCGAATCACGCTAAGGCGCGCGAATAATCAATCCGCAGAAGTTCAGGCTGACTTCGTCAGATTCTCCTCTTCCGGTGTTACCTTCGGTGTGTTCCGTGTATTCCGTGGGCAAATAATCCTTCCTTCGTGCCCATTCGTGTGTTTCGTGGGCTAAACTGATCGTCTCCCCATGAGGATCGCCGCGCTCCATCTCTCCCCCGGGCACAACTTCGTCGGCCACCACGGCCTGCCGCCGGGCACCCACGCGATGACCTCCGTCGCCACCGTCGAATGCGTCGCCGGCCGCGGCCTGCGCGACGACCGCTACTGGGACCACCAGCCCGACAACCCGGGCCAGATCACCTTCTTCGCCGAGGAGGTGCACCACGCCCTCTTGCGCGAACTCTCCCCCGCCCCGTGCCCGCCGTCGACCTACCGGCGCAACGTCCTCACGCGCGGCGTCGACCTCAACACCCTCATCGGCCGCGAATTCACCGTGCAGGGCGTGCGCTTCCTCGGCACCGTCGAGTGCCGCCCGTGCTACTGGATGGACAAGGTCGTCGGCCTCGGCGCCGACGCCTGGCTGCGCGGCCGCGGCGGCCTGCGCGCGAAAATCCTGAGCGACGGTCCGCTGCGCGTGGACTGCGCCACGGCCGCCGGCCTCCTGATCGCCGGCGGCCACTCGCGCCGCATGGGCCGCGACAAGGCCGGCCTCGCCTGGCACGGCCGCACTCTCGGCGAACACCAGGCCGCCACGCTTTTCACCTCCGGCGCCTGGCCGCTGCTGCTCTCCTGTCGCCACGACCAGCCATGGACGCCCGCCGGCTTCACGCGCATCGAGGACCGCACCGACGCCGGCGCCCTCGGCGCCTTCGTCGAGGCGTTTGCCCGCCTTGAGCCGGTCAAACCGGCGGCCACCTCGGCACCAATCGTCACCGTGCTCGCCGTCGACCTGCCGCTCGTCACACCCGATTTCCTCGACCACATCACCGGCACCGCGCGCGAGAACGGCGTGTCGGTTGTCCCGTTCCACGACGGCCTCTTCGAACCCTTCGCCGCCGCGTGGCACCGCTCGGCCCTGCCGGCGCTGCAAACCGCCCTCGCCTCCGGCCATTCGCTGCAGCAGGTCTGCGCCGCCCTCGTCCGCACTGGCGAACTGCGCCCGCTTGAACTCACCCCCGCGGAAACCAAACTGCTCGCCAACCTGAACACCCCTGACGACCTCACCCGGGCGGAAAATCCGTAGGGGCGCAGTCTTGCCCGTTCGATAGACTCAGGGCCTTGAGCCCGTCGAAAGGCTGAGCCCTCACGCCCGCACCCAAAAGAAACCCTAAAATTAGTGTTCCCTTAGTGTTCATTAGTGGTTCAAAAATTCGGTCTCCACGCCGCACCCCGCATTTTCCTCCTTCTGTGTTTTCCGTGTATTCCGTGGTTAATCCCTTTTCGTAAATGGCCAAAAAGAAACCTTCCAAGAACAACGACCAGCCCGAGCTGCCCCTCGATGCGGCAGCCAGCGATCAGCCATCAGCTGTCAGCAAACAGCCGGAATCCACATCGACCAAGCCTGAGCCGGCTTCCCCGATCGAAAATCGTGAATCCAAAATCGAAAATCCGCCCGCGGAGTCGCCTGCCCTGAGCCTGCCGAATGGGCCCAAGCGCAAGAAGGGCCAGAAAGTCTACGACGAGGAAGCCCCGCTCACGAAGAGCTACCGGGGCTGGTTCCTCGAATACGCCAGCTACGTCATCCTCGACCGCGCCGTCCCGCACATCGACGACGGCCTGAAGCCCGTCCAGCGCCGCATCCTCCACACGCTTTGGGAAATGGACGACGGCCGCTTCCACAAGGTCGCCAACGTCGTCGGCGCCACCATGCGCTTCCACCCGCACGGCGACGCCTCCATCGGCGCCGCGCTCGTCGGCATGGGCCAGCGCGCCTTCCTCATCGAGCCGCAGGGCAACTTCGGCAACACCATGACGGGCGACGAGGCCGCCGCGCCCCGTTACATCGAGGCCCGCCTGACCAACTTCGCCAAGGACGTCCTCTTCAACCCGAAGACCACCACCTGGCAGCTCAGCTACGACGGCCGCGCCAAGGAGCCCGTCACCCTCCCCGCCAAGTTCCCCATCGTGCTCCTCGACGGCGCCGACGGCATCGCGGTCGGCCTCTCGACCAAGATCCTCCCGCACAATTTCAACGACCTCTGCCGCGCGGCCATCAACCACCTTCAGGGAAAAACCTTCCGCATCCTCCCCGATTTTCCCACCGGCGGCACCGCCGACTTCGCGGAATACAACGACGGCGAGCGCGGCTCCAAGGTGAAGGTCCGCGCCAAGATCGAGGTGCGCTCCAAATACCTGCTCGCCATCACCGAGCTCCCCTTCGGCACCACCACCGAGTCGCTCATCGAGTCCATCCTCGCCGCCAACGCCAAGGGCAAGATCAAGATCAAGCACGTCGACGACAACACCGCCGACTCCGTCGAGATCCTCGTCCACCTCCCGCAGGGCTCCGAGCCCGAGAAGATCATCCAGCAGCTCTACGTCTTCACCAGCTGCCAGGTGCAGCTCAACCCCGCCGCGTGCGTCATCGAGAACGACAAGCCGCAGTTCCTCGGCGTCCGCGAAATCCTCAAGCGCAGCGCCGAGAAGACCAAGGCGCTCCTCAAGCAGGAATTGGAGATCAAGCTCGCCGAGCTCGAGCAGCAGTGGCACTGGGATTCCCTCGAACGCATCTTCATCGAGGAACGCATCTACCGGCTCATCGAGAAATCCAAGACCTGGGAGAGCGTGCTCGCCGAGATCCGCGGCGGCCTGAAGCCCTTCCTCAAGCAGCTCCGCCGCGAGGTGACCGACGACGACATCACGCGCCTGACCGAGATCCGCATCAAGCGCATCTCCGCCTACAACCGCTTCCAGGCCGACGAGGCCATGAAGAAGACCGAGGAAGGCATGAAGGAGACCAAGGCCAGCCTCAAGAACCTCACGGCCTACGCCGTCGCCTGGTTCGAGATGCTGCAGGAAAAATACGGCAAGGGCCTCAAGCGCCGCACCAGCTACGACGAGATCGAGCAGATCGACGCCTCGGAGGTCGTCTCGGCCAACCAGCGTCTCTACGTCAACCGCGAGGACGGCTTCATCGGCCTCAACTGGCGCCAGCACGAGTTCGTCACCGAGTGCACGATCCTCGACAGCGCCCTCACCATCATGAAGGACGGCTCGCTCAAGGTCTCGAAGGTGGCCGACAAGATTTTCATGGGCCGCGAGATCATCCACTGCGCCGTCTGGCCCAAGGACGGCGACACGAACTTCTACACCATGGTCTATCAGGACGGCGCCACCGGCAAGGCCTTCGCCAAAAAGTTCCAGATCGGCGGCCTGAGCCGCGACAAGCTCTACCCCCTCGTGAAGTCCGAAGGCTCCCGCGTCGTCTACTTCGAAGTCAGCGCCAAGGAGAAGGACATGCCCAAGACCGTCCACATCTCCCTCGACGGTCGCAGCAAAGCCCGCGTGCGCGAATTCGACTTCGACCTGACGCCGGTTCCCGTTTCGACCCGCACAGCCAAGGGCCTGACCGTCACGAAGTGGTCGATCAAAGAAGTGAAACGCACCGACCTCGCCCTGAAGTAGGGCCGGTCTCCGACCGGCCAGCAGTGCGCGGCCTCTGGTCCCGCCTCCGCCACTCTTCGTCCATCGGGTCCATACCGTCCATTCAGTCCATTCTTCTTCGGCTCCGCACGCGGTATAGCCGCTCCGTGAAGCCGCCCTCCCGTTCGAAGTCGGTCGCCAGCCGTTCGATCTGGCGGTCGAGCAGCGCACAGGCCACCCCGATCAAGCCTTGTTGAGCGTGCAGGACTCAGCCTCGCTTCTGGTGAAGTCTTCGCAAAGGTGCTTACGACAAATGACGACTCTGGGAGACATGGTGTCCTGATCCCAAGCGACGCCTATTCCTTCTTTCCGCATCTCCACATCGCCAATCCAAAGAAGAATCAGACTTTGGAGTTCCCAGGAATTGATGCCATTTCCTGCTCAGCAGAGACCTTTGCCTACAAATATTACGAGCGCTATCCTGAGAGGAGAATCACAAGGCTTCACAAGCTCCTGAATGATGCGGCTTCCTCGCCTAGGCTTTTGGTGTGCCTACAGGCCAAGCATACCGATGGAAGCTCCGCATATTATTTCGACTGCGCAAACTCCGCACCGAATGGACGCTTCTCCCAGCTGTTCAGTCTGATCTTCGGAGATGGAATCTCCGCATCGTCCGGTGTTTTTGTTGTTCGTCCGATCGAAGCAGCAGCCTTCTCTGCTGATGCCACACTCCAAGAATTGCTCGGCAAATTTGACGAGGTAAAAGACCGAGGGTGGATAGACAGCTTGCGCACAGGCGACACTGGAATCGGCTATACCTTCGAGACCTTGGTTGGGATTGAGGAGAACAACGATCAAACTGCCGACTTCAACGGCATTGAGCTGAAATGCAAAGGGCTGAAGGAAGGAGAAAACCAAGGCGCTGGAAAAATCAACTTGTTCCAAGCGGCCCCGACTTGGGCTTATTCGCAGTCGGCTAAAGAACGCATCAGGATTCTAGGAGCCCAAGGTGCTGACGGACTCTACGCGTGTTACTCTCAGTTATCCGTTTCCTGTCATTCGACAGTAGTGAGGAACCTCGACGTTCGTTGGTATGATCGCTCTCGCGGCGAAAGATTCCTCGCGGCGTTCGGAATGACACCGGGTTTGCATACGCGCGGTAAAACCCTTCCCCGTCTTTTGCACTTATCGCCTGCGCAGGCGGGTCAACCGGTCAACGACTCCTCGCTGGCCACGGGTGACAGATCGCGCATCGCCACGGACGGCGGGGTGACGCGCAGCTTGATGCCGGTGCTCCCCTCGCCCACCTGTTCCGCTTGCAGCATCCGGTCGATCACGCGCCGGACCGCCTCGTCGAGCGCGGCGCCGGTGCGGCTGAAGCCGAGGATCGCCCGCACCTCGGTGACCAGTTCCTCGCGCGCGAAGCCGTGGCCGTCACCCAGGATGCGCCGGATGATGCCTTCATACTCCTCGGGCGCGATGCGGTCTGCCGGCGTCCGCGTCACCGCGCGGGAACGCAACCGGCATTGCCCGTCGGGTCGCCAGCAGAAATCCGCGCGGCGCACGATCGCGCCCTGGCCTTCCGCCGCCTCGATGGCGCGCTCGATCCGCCGGCTGGTCTTGGCCCCGACCTTCGTCGCCCACATCTGGGCCACGCGGAGGCAGACCTCCTCGAGGTGAACCGGGCCCTCGGTCTCCGTCACGGCGACGACCGCCGCCACGATCCGTTCGAGCGGCACGGTCAGCAGATCGCCGCGCTCCACCGTGGCATCGAAGGGCGTGACCTCGTAGGGCTCCGCCTGCATCCGTTGATACGGCACGGCGTCCGGTCCCGCCGCATCCGCGCGGGCCCGCGACTCGTCCTCGCCGCCCTCGAGCGCGAGTTCCCCGGCATGTTCGAGCGCCGCACGGTCCCGCACGAGGTGCGCCTTCGTCCGGCCGATCAGCTGGCAAAGGCGCTCGATCTCGCCCTTCCGGTCGAAAAACCAGCTCGTGCTCCAGAGCCGGTGGATGATCCAGCCGCGGGCCTCCAGCACCTGCGGGCGCAGCCGGTCGCGGTCGCGCGCGGTTTCCGCCGCGTGATAGGCGGCACCGTCGCATTCGATGCCGCAGACAAACCGCCCGGGCACGGCCTCGTCCGTGACGGCGAGGTCGATCGGATAACCGGCGACGCCGATCCGCGGCACGAGCGTGATCCCGCGCCGCGAGAGTTCCGCGGCGACGTCTTGTTCCAGAGGATGATGGCCCGGGCCGGCGCCGGGCGCGCCGCCCGCGCCCTCCAGCCGGCCGCGCTCGGCGTAGGCGAGGAAGCTCCGCAGGAGCTTCGCCCCCACGTCCGCGGTGGCGGCGGGATTGATCTCCTCGGCCCGCATGGAGGAAAACACGCGCATGCACTGGCGGGCGCGGGTGACGAGCACGTTGAGCCGCCGCCAGCCGTTCTCGCCGTTGAGCGGGCCGAAGTTGTGGCGCAGCCGGCCGTCGGGGCCGCGGGCATAGGTGACGCTGATGTAGATGACGTCGCGCTCATCGCCCTGGATGTTCTCGAGGTTCTTGACGAAAAACGGCTCCGGGCCGCCGAGGTCGAAGAACGGTTCGAGCGCGGGGTCGGTGCGCCGCAGCGCTTCGAGTTCGTCCATGATGGCGAGCTGCTGGCGCAGGTTGAAGGTGCCCACGCCGAGCGACTGCGCGGGCTCGCCCCGGGCGCGCCGCGCGGCCTGCCCGCGCGCGAATTCCGCGACCGCCTCGGCCACGCGTCGCGCCTCGACCGGGTTGAGGCCTTTGCCCTCGTAGACGCCGAGCACGAGCTCGAACTGCAGGCCGCCGTGCGCATCGCCGGTCTCGACGCTCGGAAAGGTGCACAGGTCGGAGTCGTAGAAGCTGACGTTGGAAAAGTTGATCAGCGACTCGTGGGCGCTGCGGTAATGCCATTTCAGGCGGCTCATCGGCATGCCCGCCCCCATGTATTCCTCCAGCACGCTTTCCGCGTCGGGCACGAGCGGCGTGCCGTCCTCGGAAAAGGCGGGCGTCTGGCTGCCGGCGAAAAACGCGGTCGGCGGCAGCTGCTTGGGATCGCCGACCACCACCAGCTGGCGGCCGCGGATGATGGCGCCGGCGGCGTCCTCGGAGGGAAGCTGCGAGGCCTCGTCGAAGATCACCACGTCGAACGTCGGATGGCCGCCCTCGAGAAACTGGGCGACGGTCAGCGGGCTCATCATGAAACACGGCTTGATGGCGCGGATCGCCGCCTCGGCCTCGCGCAGCGTGAGCCGGAGCGGCTGCAGCCCGCGCTGGCGCGCGAGTTCCCGCCGGAGGACCGGCATGCCGGCGGCCGCGTCGGGCCGCTTGAGCTTGGCCTGGACGGCGTCGCGCAACTGGCCGACCAGCCGCGCGCGGTTGTCGAGCAGGACGCGCTCGTCGAGCCGGCGGAACTCCGCGACGAGCCCGTCGTGCGACAGCGTGTGGAAATGCTCAAGGAGGGGCCGCTGGCGCATGCAGGCGGCGAGCCATTTGGCGAACCAGGCCCGACGGAAACCGCGCGAGAGATCGGCGAAGGCGATCTCGTTGGCCTGGGCGGCCGACACAAATTCGGCAGCGAGCCCGGCGGCCGCGGCGCGGCGTGCGGCCTCGTAGGCGGCCCACGCGGGACCGGCGGCGAGAGCCGCGAGCAACGCGGCGAGCCGGGCCTGGATTTCCCGGAACGGCGCGGCGGCGAAATAATTCTCCGGCCAGCCGACGGCCGCGGTGAACGCGGCCAGTTCCCGCGCCACGGCCCCGGCGAGCCGGTCCAGCTCCGCCACCTGCGGGGAGGCGGGCGCCGGGGGCGACGCGAGGCTGGCGGCGCAGTCGACGTCGAGATGGAAGCGGCGGCAGATCTGACGGAACTCGCCGACCCAGGCGACATACCGGTCGAGCTCGTCCCAGTTGGTGGCTTCCCCGCGCCAAAGCGAGCCGAACAGCGTCCGCCCCGCCGCGCCCTCGGTCTCGAGCGCCGCCCGGTCGCGGCGCAGGCGGTCGACGAGCTTCAGGTCCGAAGCCTGATCGACGAGGGACCGATCGTAGCCGGCGCGGCGGCAGTCGAGCCAGCGACGCCGGACGGCGCGGAAGCGGCTGTTAAAAAAAGCAACGAACGTGAAGTCGCGCCCGAGCATTTCCTCCATGAAGGCGATGTCGACCGCGTGTTCCCGTTCGAGTGCCTGGTCGGTGAAGAGCGCGGAGACCTGCTCGCGCAAGGCCCGCAGCTCGCGGCTCTGCCGGACGAGCGCCCGCGCCTCGGGGGGCGGTTCGTCCCACGCGGCGCTCGTGAGCACCTCGCGCGGCGCGCCCGGGGAGCGGGCAAAGACGTCCGCGGCTTCGCGCACGTGCGCGATCTCGGCGAACGCCGCCACCCGCGGAAAACCCAGGGACGTCCCGACCGCCCAGGCCCTTTCGCGCAGGGTTTCAAAGCGAGGGACCAGCGCCTGGCCCAGGTCGCCAATCTCCTCCAGTTCCGTGGGCAGGTAGGACGGCTTGGTGGCATCGCGCCAGGGATGCAGTTCGGGGCGGCCCACCGCGGTGACGGCCGTGGCGAGCGCTTCCAACTGGCGGACCGCCTCGTCGAACGCCGCCACGGTCACCGTGTCGACCGGACCGTGATAAGGACGGCGCGGCGCGTCCAGCAGGCGGGCGAACTCGCCGTAAACCTGGTAAGGCGACCAA
>Ga0066487_100119_pt1 | contig 27754 bp, 25 predicted proteins | sample LakWasM129_HOW14_2_FD_59588 | JGI IMG/M metagenome (GOLD analysis project Ga0066487, IMG submission 59588) | Freshwater sediment methanotrophic microbial communities from Lake Washington under simulated oxygen tension - Sediment Metagenome 129_HOW14 | ecosystem: Environmental > Aquatic >... | reverse complement strand
ATCGAGGCCCGCGAGGCCGGGGCCGGCGAGTTCGTTGAGCGTGCCGTCGGGATTGAGCACGTCGATGGGCGGCAGCTTGTGGCGCTGGCCGATCTCGAAGTCGACCTTGTCGTGCGCCGGCGTGATCTTGAGCGCGCCGGAACCGAACTCCTTGTCCACCGCCGCGTCGGCGATGATGGGAATCGCGGTGCGGTTGAGCGGGCGCCAGACCTTCTGGCCGATGAGAGCGGTGTAACGCGGATCGTCCGGGTGGACGGCGATGGCCACGTCGCCCGGAATCGTCTCGGGCCGCGTGGTCTTCACCTCGATGAACCGGCCCGGCTGGTCCACCAGTTCGTAGCGCACCTGGTAGAGGTGGCTCTTGACCGGCTTCATGATCACTTCCTCGTCCGACAGCGCCGTGAGGCTAACCGGGCACCAGTTGACCATGCGCTTGCCGCGGTAGATGTGGCCCTTGGCAAAAAGATCCGTGAAGACCGTGAGCACCGCCTTCGAGTAGTGCGGGTCCATCGTGAACTGCGTGCGGCTCCAGTCGGCCGAGGCGCCGAGCGCCTGCAGCTGCTTGAGGATGATGCCGCCCTTCTCCTCGCGCCAGGACCAGACCTTCTCCAGGAACTTTTCCCGTCCTAGGTGATGGCGGTTCTTCTTCTCCTTGCGCAATTCGCGCTCCACGACGGTCTGCGTGGCGATGCCAGCGTGGTCGGTGCCCGGCAGCCACATCGCCTCGCGGCCTTCCAGCCGGGCGCGGCGGATGAGGATGTCCTGGATGGTGTTGTTCAACACGTGGCCCATGGTCAGGACGCCCGTGACGTTGGGCGGCGGAATCATGATGCAATAGGGCGAACGAGCCGGGTTGGCTTTTCCCTCGAAGCAGCCAGCTTGCAGCCAAGCGGCATACCACTTCTTTTCGACGTCTTGCGGTTCGTAGCTCTTGGTGATCGTGGCCATGGGTCGGATGGAGCGGGACAGTGAAAGGCCCCGGCCCGGCGCTGACAAGCTGGTTCCGACCACAGGTAGGGCTGCCGCTTGCGGCACGCCGCCCACCGACGTCCACGGCACGGCGCAAGCGCCGGCCCTACAAGGAGCTGATCCAGCCTACTTCATCTCCTCCAGTTCAAAGACCAATTGGTTGCGCGCGCCCAGCGGGAGCGGCACGAAATGGGCCGGGGCCAGGGCCGCGGCGCCGTCATCGGACAGGATAAACTTCAGGAACTGCTGCAATTCCGGCGCGGACTGGCGCCGAAAGGCCACATAAAGCGACATGCGCAGCGGGTAGCTACCGGCATGGACGTTCTCGGGCGTGGGCGCATATGCCGGCTCCGTCGGGCTCGTCGCCAGCGCCAAAATCTTAAACCCCTTGGCATCGGCCGCCGGAATTCCCGTAACCCCGATGGAGTTCTCGGCCGCCTGCAAACGCCCGGCCAAGGCCTCCGGCGTCGGCGAAAACTCGAGCGTGGTCCGGGCCTCGCCCTCCGCGAGAATCACGTGCTGGAAAATCGGGAACGCCAGCCCGTCCGCGGGGGCCAGCGCCCGCAGGGCGATCGGTCGCGAGGCCCAATCACCGATCACGTTCAATTCGCCCCAACGGCTGAACGCGTCACCCGCAGACCGCGCAAAAAGTCCCCGCAGTTGCGCCGTGGTCAGTTGCCGCAAGGGCGAGGCCGCCGGCACCAGCACGACCGCCACCTGATAACCGATGACGCGGCTCGTCAGCGGCTCGCCTGGCGGAGCTTCACCGGTCGGGAGCAGAAACAGTCCGAGATCGGCATTCCCGGCCCGCAGTTCCTCGATAGCGGGCCGCGTGCCGTGCAGCTCCAGCCGAACGACAACGTCGTTCGACCGGGCAAATTTCGCCGCGGCCTCGGCGAATCGCTCGCCGAGCAGATTGGAGCCGGTGACGCGGATTGTTTCCGCGCCTGCCCGGAGGCCGGGTGCGGCCAAGAGGCAACCCGCGAGACCCAACTGGCGGAATAGTTTTCTAGCTTTGTTTGTCCGGGCCACGCTTTTCGCGCATCTCCAAGCGATCTGGGGCCCGTTTACCGTTTTTGTCGTTGCCGCCCTGACCAGTGGGCGACGTTTCATGCCGATAATACGAATAGTTGTTGGTGTAGTAACCGTAGTCCTCGCCCGTGCCCGTCGGCACCTGGTTGAGCACGACGCCGATGATCGGAATCTTCAGGCCGTCGATGATCTGGCGGGCGCGCAGCACCATGCTCTCGGGGTTGCGCCGGTGCTGGATGAGGAGCACGACGCCGTCGGAAATGCTCGCCAGCACCGAGGCGTCGCTCACGCCGATGATCGGCGGTGAGTCGAACAGCACCTTGTCGTAGCGCTGCTTGAACTCGGCCACCAGTTCGCGGAGCTTGTTCGCATAGAGCAGGCTGAGGGTGACGTTGTTGGCGGCGGTGCCGCTGGGCAGGAAGTCGAGCAGGCCGGACTTGTCGCGCTTTACCGCGTCGGTCCACGCGGCCTTGTTGAGCACAATGTCGGTCAGGCCCGGCTCGCGCGGCAGGTCGGCCAGCTTGTGCTGGGTCGGCCGGCGGACGTCGGAGTCGATGAGCAGGACCCGCTCGCCGGCGGCGGCCATGCAGAGGGCGAGCTGGCGGAGCGTGGTGGACTTGCCCTCGCCCGGACCGGATGAGAGCACGACGAGCGCCGAGGACTGGCCGGCCCGCAGGGCGAGGTTGAGATTGGTCTGCAGCACGCGGTAGGGCTCACCCTCGGGCGAACTCGGATCGTGCTTCTCCGCCGGTTCGCGCATGAACGGGATGACCCCGAGCACAGGCAGGCTGAGCTTGCTTTCCACGTCGGAGACATTGCGGAAGCTCGTGTCCAGATACTCCAGCAGCACGGCCGAGCCGATGCCGAGGATGCCGCCAAAGACGAAGGCAAAGAAGATGTTCAGGCCCCAATTCGGCTTGCTGGGGGAACGTGCCGGCTCCGCCGTATTCAGGATCTCGATGGTCTTCTTCGGCACCTGGAAATCGATTTCGCGCTGGCGGAGCGTGAGCTTGAGCGTGGTGAGCAGGCGTTGCTCGTCCTCGAGCTTGGTCGTCGCCTCCTCGAAGGGTCGCATGCGTTCGCGGGCGGAGAGAATCTGGTCAACCTTCGCCTTGGCCAGCTGACGCTCCAGCTCGGTGACACGGGCGTCGGCCTCTTTGTAGGCCATTTCCAGCGAGCTCTCGTAACCCCGGAGCTGGTTGTCGAGTTGCTGCTGGATCTTGGCCGAATTTTCGATGGCGGCGATGAGGTCGGGATGCGCCGAGCCGAGCCGGGCCATGAGCTTGGTCACGTTCTGGTCGGAGATGAGGTAGGCCTGCAGGAGATTCTGAATGTTCGTGTCCTGAATGAGCTCGGAGTTCACCAGGTTGCGACGCTCGGCGGTGGGGATGCTGCGGAAGCGCTCCCACCTGGTCTTGCGGCCGATGGCGTCGACCCGCAGGGCGATGAGCGAGTTCTGCATCTGGCGCAGGTTCTCGACGTCCATGTCGGTGTAACGCTGACTCAGATCGACCCCGGCGATGTCGAGTTCCTTGCGGACCTTCTCGACGCGGTCGCGCTGGGTCACGACGGCCTGTTCCTGTTTCTCGAGTTCGCCGCGGAGCTTGGTGAGGCCTTCGCTCTGCTCGGACATGGCGAGGGTGAGACGGTCGGTTTCGTAGACATGCGCGATGTTGTTCGCGATGTCGGCGGCGAGCTTCGCGTCGCGCGCGTAGACGTTGATCTCGATGATGGAAGTGCTGCGGCGCGACTCGATCCGGAGCATTTTACCGAGGAGGTATTTGTAGCAAACGCCGTCGGGCAACGGAACGCCTTCGTTGAGCTGCTTGCCGAGGATGGCGTTGAGGCCGAGGTTGGCGATGACCGGGTAGAGAATCTTCTCGGACTGGATGATTTCGAGCTGCTGCTGGACGAAATACGGGTCGTAGTAGGCGTTGTTCTGCGCCTGGAAGAGCTTCATCTCGCTCTCGGGTTTCTGGACGCCGATCTTGGCGGTGGAGAGATACCATTTCGGCAGAAGCGCGGTCACGCCGAGGGTCGTGAAGACAACGATGGCGAGGACGAGAAAAACGAGGGACTTGCGCAGGCGCAGCAAGCCCACGAAGTCGCCGAGAGTCGCGCTGTCCTTGCTAGCCGGGAGGGAAACCATTTACCTGCGCGAGTCCGCTTAAAAGGTGAGACGCGCGGCGACGCCGAATCGTTCGCGGTTCTGCCCGCGGCTGGGATCGTCGGAGTTCACCTTGTCATGGTCGTAGGTGCCGGTGACGGCCCAGTTCTTGGTGGGCAGCCAGGACAGTCCCAGCCCGATGCGGGTGGTCGTTTCGTCGATGTCGGCCTGCACGCCGCCGCGGCCCTGCAGCCGGGAGGGCTCGTAGGTGACCGAGCCGGAGGCGGTGATCGTGCCGGACAGCCGGTGCTGGACGTTCACGAAGAAGCGATTGACCTGGGTGTCGGTGAAGCGAGTGACATCCGACGGCTCGTCGAAGGTGTAGGTGTAGCCCGCGGCGAGGAAGGAGCCTTCGGTGTAGTTGTAGTGCGAACTCAGCTCGACATACGGCGCGGTGGTATCGGACGCCGAGTCGCGATTGCGGGACTCGAAACCCACCCGCCCGGACATCATGACGTCCTGGGTGGGGTTGTAGTCGGCGCCCGCCATGAAGAAATTGGAGGTCTTGTCCTTGAGGGAACCGGCCGTGGCGTAGCTGATGACCTGGTAACGGTATTCGCCCACCAGCTTGGTTTGCGGCAGCAGCGCGTAGGAGAGCTCGAGGCCGAGCAGGTTCTCGGTGTGGTCGAGGTTGGTGGCGAGGGCGGCGTTGTCGTAGCGGGAATCGATGAAGCGATACTTGGTGGTCACGCCGGTTTTCTGGCCGGCGGCCGTGTTGAACTTGCCGTCGAATTCCAGGCGCTTGAACGACTGGTCGGTGTTGAGCGGGACGCCGGCCAGCAAGGACTGCGGGTTCTTCGCGATGTTGTAGCCGAGATTCAGGTCGATGTCGCTCGCTTCGGAGAATTTGTGCGCGAGGCGCCCGCTCAAGGCGTGGCTGGTGAGATTCTTGAGGCCCGGGCGATCGACCACGTAATCGTTGCTGATTTCGTAGGACGCGGAGGCGAAGGTCTGGTCGGTGACCGAACCGTTGTAGGAGATCGCGCCGTTAAAGTTGTAAACGATACTGTCGATGGCGCCGGTCGCTCCGCCAAAGATGTTGCTGTCGCTGTAAACCGAGGCACCCAACCGGTAGGTCAGAGGCTTGCCTTGTTCTTGCTCGGGAATCGGTGCGTAAACCGCCAGTGCGAGCGTGGGGATGACAGCCAAAGGCAGGGCAAAGCGAAGGATGGTTTTCATGGTGTTAGGCCAAGGCGTTTGTCGGACCGGACTTAGCCCAAGTTATCTCCCTGTTGCAATTCAATTTCCCCGCAGCAGGACAGTTTGGGGATTCACGAGCAGCACCATGTTCTCCGTAAGCTTCTGGGGCGGGAGATTCAGGGGGAAGTTGGCGGGCATCCGGCGGGTGACCAGACCGGCATAGACTCCACCCCACCCGCCCCGGTCGCTCAGGCTGATGTTGTCGCCCGTGCGCGCCGCCAGTTCGGTAAAGAAAGGCCGGTCGAGCGTCACCGGCGTCAGCAAGAGGGCTCCGATGTTCTGTTCCACAATGATCTGCGAGAAATCCCTCAGCCGCTCGGGCTTGGCCCAGACGCGAATCTGGCCATACCAGGCCGTGCCCGCCGGCACATCCGTCGAAACGCCCGTGCCGGCCAGAAACCGTTTCGCCATGTCCTGCCGGAGTTCCATGAACAGGTTCGGATAGTAGGGCGGGTAGTAAAAGTGGATTTTCTTCGGTTCGAGGCTGTCGCGCACCAGCGGCAGCCCCTGCAACACGAGCAAACCCGCCACCACCCAGCGCCAATGCAGCGTCAGCTGGACCTGGCTGTCGACCAGCACAAAGAAAAATCCCGCGCCAAACACGATCATCAGCGGCGCCAGGTAATACACCGGCAGCCGCGAGCTCTCGCCAGAGTTGAAAAACGGTTGCGCCGCCAGCAACACCAGCAGCACCGCCGCAAAGGCCCAGCGCACGCGATTCACCGGCCCGTGCCGGAATTGATAGGCCAGACCCGCGATGAAGAACGCCGTCAGCATCAGGCTGCCGCCCGACCAGAGCCGGTCCCGGAGATTCAGCTCCATACCGGTCAGCCCTTTGTTTCCAAGTTTGTTCAGGTCCAGACCCGGCGGCTCCACGCTGGCGAGGTTGCGCTGCGCCGCGGGCTCGGCCGTCGTGTCGCCCGCCTTCAAGGCCAGATTTTGCCAGGCCAGCCCGAGCGGATGCCCCGCCACCACCGTGTTGCGCCAGAGCCAAGGCGCGATCACCAGAACGAAAGCACCCGCGAACACCCCCAGCACCGGCCAGCGCGCCAGACCGCCGATGCGCCAGGCGAGATAACCGCCAATCACCAGCGCCACCAGTCCGCCGGAATATTCCGTGAGAAAGAGCAGCCCGCCCAGCCCGCCCAGCCCCGCCACCCGCAGGATCATGGCGCGCGTCAGCACGGGAAAATCCGTCGTCGCCTCCTCCAGCCGCACGAGCACCCCGAACAACCCCAGCACCAGCACCATGAAAACCGGCAAACCGGTCACGGCGATGGTCTGCTGCCAGAGCGTCACGGAAACAGCCGTGGCCAGCGCGGCGAGCCACGCGGCGCGTTCGTCGAACATCCTTTTGGCCAGGCGCCAGACCAGCACGACCGCGAGCCAGAACAGGACAAGGTTGACCGCCAGCACCACATAGTCCGGCCCCCAGCCATCCGGCGACCACGGCCCCGGCGACTGCGGCCGCGAGGCCCAGAGCGAAGCGGGCAACACCTTGAAGGCGGCGGCGAGAGTGAGCGCATACAAGGGCGCATGATAGAGCTCCGGATAGAGGCGCGCCTCGTTGAACGGCACGCCCCGTTGCTGCAACACGGCGTAGGTCTGCGGATAGTTCACGAGCGTGGTGAAGCCCTCGCCGCGCGCCAGCTGCCGCGCCATGACCGCCTGCTGCATCACAAACTCGGTCGGGATGCCGTGAAACTGCTTCCAGGAGTAGATGGTGGTCAGCAACACCGCCGCGACGACGAGGGCCGCCCGCCGCATCCAGCGCGCCCCCCACCCCTGCTCCATCCAGTGGATGAGTTCCTGCGCAGATTTCATGGGTTGACCGTTCCCTGTAGGGCCGCCGCTTGCGGCGTGCCGTCATCGTTCAACCGCGGCATGGCGCACGCGCCAGCCCTACAAAGACAGATTTCGGGCTTCATCCGCGATCAAGCACGTCGAGTTCGGGCCATTGCGCGATCTTGCGGTGCAGCGTCCGGCGGCTGATGCCGAGCAGCTTCGCCGCCTTGGTCCGGTTGCCGCGCGCCTTCATGAGCGCCTCGCGCAGCAGCCGCTTTTCGTTGTCCTCGACCGAATACGGATTGGCCGGCGTCGCCGTCAGCATGTTCGGCGGCGGCGCCACCTCGCCGCGATAACGCGGCTCGAGATCGAACTCGGTCACCTTGCCGCCGCGGCGCAGCACGACGGCGTTCTCGGCAAAATTGCGCAGCTCGCGGATGTTGCCCGGCCACGGATAAGCCTGCAGGTGCTGCATCGCGCCGGGCTCGATGGTCACCGGCTCGTAGGCGTTTTCCTTGGAGAAGACGCTGATGAAATGCTCCAGCAGCACCGGGATGTCCTCGGTGCGCTCGCGCAGGGGCGGCGTGGTGATGCGCACGACGTTCAGGCGGAAAAACAGATCCTCGCGGAATTTGCCGTCCTTCACCATCTGCTCGAGGTTGCGGTTGGTCGCCGCCACCAGCCGCACGTCCACGGTGATGGTTTTCGCGCTGCCGATGCGTTCGAAGCTCTTCGTCTCGATGAACCGCAGCAGCTTGACCTGGATCTCCGGGCCGATCTCGCCGATCTCGTCGAGGAAAACCGTGCCGCCGTCCGCCGTCTCGAACCGGCCCTCGCGCCGCTCCGTCGCGCCGGTGAACGAGCCGCGCTCGTGGCCGAAAAGTTCGCTCTCCAGCAAGGTCGGCGGCAGCGCCGCGCAATGCACCGGCACGAACGGCGCGTGCGCCCGCGGGCTCGCCTGGTGGATGGCCTGCGCGATCAATTCCTTGCCCGTGCCCGTCTCGCCCTCGATCAAAATGGTCGCCTTGGACGGAGCCACCAGCTTCACCCGCTCGATCACCTCGGCCAGCTTCGCGGAATGGCCGACGATGCCATCGACATTGAACTTCTCGTCGAGACGCTCGTGCAACTGCTTCACCTCGACCTCCAGGGTCTTGGTCTTCAACGCCCTTTGGATCAGGATTTCCAACCGCTCGATCTGCACGGGTTTGGTCAGGAAATCCACCGCCCCGCGCTTCATGGCCTCGACCGCCGACTCGATGTTGCCGTAGGCCGTCATCATCAGCACCGCCGGCTTGTTCGGCAACGTCAGGGCCTTGTCGATGACCTTCAAGCCGCTTTTGCCCGGCATCCGCAGATCGGTGATGATCACCTCGAACTCCTGCGCCTCCAGCAGGTTGAACGCCTCATCCGCGCTCCCCGCCACCGAGACGTCGTAGTGTTCCTGCAAGGCCTGCTGCAAACCCTCGCGGGTGTGCTTCTCGTCATCGACGATTAGAACGCTGGGGACCATGCCGCCATGTAGCCCGCGCCCGTCGCCGCGGTCAACGGGAAATGAGACGAGGTGGCACAGCCCGCCAGTCAGCAGAGAAATATCTGCTCCACGGTCTGCGCCGCGTCCTGTTCATCATCCCCGGCCACTTCCACCTCCAGCGTCATCCCGACGGTGGCGCACAGCGCCAGCACGCTGATGATGCTGCGCAAGTCAGCGATGCGGCCCCCGCATTTCAATTTGATGCTGGAGTGAAAACTCCGCGCTGCCTTCACCAGCCGGACCGCCTGCCGCAAATGCAGGCCTTCGCTCCAGGGCACGGTGACTTTCGCGAGCTTCATGGCGGCTGTAGACCGCGCCGGGAAGATTTGGTTCATCGTAAATCCGACCGCCGGACCGCCCCGCCCCGGCGCGACCGGCAATCCGCCCCCGATCGGTGCCACGGTGAAGGATTCTCGACACCTCGCCGAATCGTCTTGAAGGTGGGGCCACATTTCCACGGTTCCACCTCAAATCATGAAGCGTCTTCTTCTGCTTTTGCTCATCCTTGCGCCTCTTGCCTCCATCAACGTCGCAGCGTCGGAAAGGTCCAACACAGTCCTGATCCATCCCGGCGAGACGATCTACGCCCGATTTGAGCAAAAGGGAAAGAAGCTCAGGCTGCTCGAATCCACCAAGGAGAAGGATGAGAAAGCGCAGCTCATCCTGACCGCCACCCGGAACGAGAAGACCGGCGTCATCACCCTCAAGCTCGAAAACAGCTTCCCCAAGGATCTCCTCTACCGGGCGGAGATGCGCTCGGTGAAATTCAAAAGACACACGCCCGCCACGGTCTATCCCGTCGTCGGAGGAAAAATGGCCACTGTGGACTTCCCGTTCATGGTCGACGAAATCGCGCTCTATGAGTTCCAGCTGGATCTCTGAGCGGCCGGCGCGGACGGATTGATTTCCCCGCGGCTTTCGGCTCGCCCGAATACCGCCGGCCGTTAGACGTGGGGCCATGGCAACCGACCCGCGCATCGACGCCTACCTCGCCACGTCAGCCCCGTTCGCCCAGCCCATCCTCCGACGCCTGCGCCGGCTCGTCCACGCCGCCTGTCCGGAGGCGGTCGAGACCATCAAATGGGGCATGCCATCCTTCGTCTACCGCGGCAAAATCCTCTGCGGCATGGCAGCCTTCAAGGCGCATGCGACCTTCGGTTTCTGGCACCGCGGAATGGAAAAGCTGATGAGCAAGGAGATCGGCAAGACTTATGAAGCCATGGGGCTGATGGGCCGCATCACCTCGCCCGCCGACCTGCCGGACGACCGCACGCTGCTTCGCTTCATCAAGACCGCCGTGAAACTGCACGACACCGGCCTTCCGGCCCGGCCGAAGCCGAAACCCAAGCCCGCACCTCCCGTCCCGGCTGATCTCGCGGCCGCCCTGAAGAGAAACCAGCGTGCCGCGGCCGCGTGGGCGGATTTCAGCCCAAGCGCCCGCCGCGAATACACCGAGTGGATCACCGAGGCCAGGCGCGCGGAAACCCGCACCACCCGCCTGCGCACCACCGTCGAGTGGGTCGCCGCCGGCAAAAAACGGAACTGGAAATACGAGAACTGCTGAACCGAAGCTGTAGGAGCGGCTTTACGCCGCGATTTCGGCGAACCATCGCGGCATAAAGCCGCTCCTACAACCACTACTCATGACCCGTCCCATGATCCCGCCCAAAACCTCGCCTGCGGCCAAAGACCCGCTGCACGGCGTCACGCTGGAATCGATCCTGACGCAGCTCGTCGCCCGCTACGGGTGGGCGGAGCTGGGCCGGCGCATCGATATCCGCTGCTTCAATTTCGACCCGAGCATCAAATCCAGCCTGCACTTTCTCCGCCGCACCCCGTGGGCTCGGGCCAAAGTCGAGGAACTTTACCGCCAGCACGTCGCGTCCGCCCCAGCACCAACCACGGGAACGGTGTCTGAGCGTCTGACCCCACACCAACCATGAAAAAATTCCTGCTCCTTGTTCCCCTGCTGCTGGCGATCACGGCAGCGGCGGAAAAAATCGATCTGGGTTCCGGCAAGGCCTTGCTGCTCTCGGTGCCCGGCACCTGGACGGCCGCCGACCTGCCGGCGTCCGCTCCCGCCGCACCCGCGATGGGGCGGAATGTCCGTTACGTCACGAAGAGCGGCAGCAACGACGCCCTGCTCATCACCCTCCTCTCCGTCCCAGCGGAGCATTTTCAGGATCCCGACAACCTCAAGGCGATGGCGGAGGTCGCCATCCAGCAATTCGTGGCCGGCTCGGTCGAGGGCAAGGCGGACCTCAAGGAATTCCGGATCGCAGGCATGTCCGGCTTCGCGGCGACCTTCACCGACGCCAAACTCGTCGGCAAACCGAGCATCAAGGACGACTACAAGGCCATGACCTCGTGCTTCGTCTACCTCGGCGACGGCGTGCTGCTGACCGCCACCGTGTTCACGGACGAGATCGACGGCCGCGCCTACGCCGAAGCCCTGCGCATCTTGAAATCAATTTCACTCAGCCGGCCGAAGGATGTGATCTGAGGCGGAGACCGTTGGGATCTCTTGGCCGAAGAATCCCGTAGCAGCTGTCGTGAGACGGCTGGCTCCAGCGCCGTCACCGGCGCTGCTACTTTCAAGTTTAGCCCCCGCCAGCGCGATTGCTTGTGCCCGAGAAATATGCATGCTCCCGGGTATCGACTGACGGTTTTCCACGTCCCGCACGGCCGAGAAAACAGTCATGACTGACTTGGATTACGCCCTCCCCACCAAAACCGCCGACCACTCGTTGGTGAAAGCACGGGTCGCGGGCCTGATGATCGCCTGTCCGGTCACGCAGGACAATCCCTTCGACTGCCCGCTCAAATCCGTGCGCCAACTGCCACTGCGCGAGCGTTACCGCTGGCTCGATTCATTGCGCACGGACCAGTTGCACGAATTCCTCACCCAACACGGCAAATGCATCATGCGCAAAGAATGCGAGAATCACGAGCCGGCGTAGGCGGCCGCAATCAGGCCGGGGTCGGGGGAGCAGAATTGCGCGAGGCGAGATAACGATGGATGCCCTGCGCGGCCTTGCGCGCATCGCGCACCGCATGCACCACCAGGCTCGGCCCGCGCACCGAGTCGCCGCCCGCGAACACGCCCGGCAGATTGGTCATTTGGTAACCGTCGACGCGGAAACCGCCCCATTTGTCGACCGCCACCTGGGCCAGATCGCTGTCCGCCGGGAACGGCACCGGATCGAACCCGTAGGCCACAATCACGAGGTCGGCGGCGACGTCGAACTCCGAGCCCGGCACCGGCTTCGGCGAACGCCGGCCCGAGGCGTCCGGCGCACCGAGTTCCATGCGCACGCAGCGCACCGCCGCCAGCTTGCCGGCGGCATTGCCGATCAACCCGACCGGGTTGGTGAGAAAACGGAACTGCGCGCCCTCCTCGATCGCGTTGGCGTATTCCTTGCGGCTGCCCGGCATGTTGGCCAGGTCGCGCCGGTAGAGGCACACCGCCTCCTTCGCCCCGCTGCGCAACGCCGTGCGCAGGCAGTCCATGGCGGTGTCGCCACCGCCGAGGATGGCCACGCGCTTGCCCTGCACCTCGATGGGTTCGCCCGTCAGCAACGGCGAATCGACATTCTTCTGGGTGAGAAACGGCAGCGCCTCGACGATGCCGCCGAGTTCCGCGCCGGGAATGTCGAGCGGCTTGGGTTTCTGCGCGCCGACGCCGAGGAAGACCGCATCGTATTTGTCCCGCAGCCCGGCGAGCGAAATGTCCCAGCCCACGCGCACGCCGAGGCGGAACTCCACGCCGTGCCGCGCCAGCAGGTCGATGCGGCGCTCGACGATGTGTTTCTCCAGCTTGAATGCCGGGATGCCGTTGACCAGCAGGCCGCCGGGAATCGTCTGCGCCTCGAAAATAGTGACGCCATAGCCGAGCTTCGCGAGCTCGTCGGCGCAGGCGAGGCCGCCCGGGCCGGAGCCGATGACGGCGACCTTCCGGCCGTTGGCGGGGGCCTGCACGACCTCGACGCCGCCGTGCTCGAAGGCATACTCGTTGATGAAACGCTCCACCGCGCCGATGGCAATGGGATCGGTGCGGGCGTTGAGGATGCAGGCGCCCTCGCAAAGTTTTTCCTGCGGGCAGACGCGCGAGCAGATTTCCGGGAGATTGCTGGTCGTCCGCGAGATCGCCGCCGCCTCCAGGAACAGGCCCTGTGCGGTCAGCGCCATCCACTCGGGGATGCGGTTGGACAACGGACAGCCGGCCATGCACAGCGGCGTCGGGCACTGGATGCAGCGGGCCGCCTGCGCGCGGGCCGTCGCCTCGTCAAACTCGCTGTAAATCTCGCGAAAGTCCCCCACCCGCTCGGCGGCCGGGCGCTTGGGCGGCGCGGCGCGGCGGATAAACGACCAGGCGTATTTGGATTGTTGCAGGGGAGTTGAGGTGGACATGCGTGGGCTGCGCCGGAGCGGCGCCCCGACCTGCGGGCGGGTCCCGACGCTTTTATCATGCCCTGAAGCGACCCAAACCGCTCGGCAGTTCTTGGCCAAATCCGCGCACCGGTTGCGCGCCGAAAGCAGGCGTAGCAACCTGCCGCTAGCTCTTGAGCATGCGCACCCTGCGGTGTTTCTGGGGAAATTGGAGCGTCACCACCGTGCCGGTCCCTTCCTTGCTCTCGATGCCCACATGCCCGCCGTGGTCGCGCATGATGCGCTGGACGATCATGAGCCCCAACCCGTGCCCGCCGGACTTAGTCGTGTGATAGGGCGAAAACAGCTTCGAAAGATCCTCCTGCTTGATGCCCGCCCCGGTGTCGGCGATCCGGATAAACACGGAGTCATCGTCCGCGCGCACGCGGATGCTGAACTTGCCGCCGGGCTGCATCGCCTCCATGGCGTTCTTGATCAGGTTGAAAAACACCTGCTTGAGCTGGTTGCGGTCGGCCATGATGACCGGCGTGCTCGCGGGCAGTTCGCCCTCGACCTGCAGGCCGCGGTCCTCGAGTTCCTTGGCCTGGAAGCGCAGGACGTCCTCGATCACCTCGACCACGTTCACCTCGGACAGGTCGGGCGGACGCGGCCGGATGGCCTCGAGGAAATTCTTGATGATGCCGTCGAGCCGCGTGACCTCGCTCTGGCAGATCCGGATGGAATCGGCGAGCGCGGCCGTCTCCTTCGAATCCCGGAGCCGCTTCAGTTTCCGCTCGATCAGCTGCAGGTGGATGGTGAGCGAGTTGAGCGGATTGCCCAGTTCGTGGGCGACGCCCGCCGCCAGCAGGAGAATCGACGCGATCTTCTCGTTCTCGATCAGCTCCTCGGTGGATTTTTTCTGGGAGGTGATGTCGGCCAGGATGATGGCGAAACGCGAATCGCCGTTGTCGCGCTCATGGAACGGCACCATGTAAAGCCGCACCACCCGGGGCGCCGGATAGGTGAGCTCGAACTCGCGCGTGACGATCGGGAGCCCCTCGCTCTTGCCGTGCATCACCTCGCCCTCGAGCGAGGCGCGCAGGCCGGGCACCAGCCGCCAGAGGGTCGTCGCCACGCCGGCCTGGCCCTTGAACCCGATCATGCGCGCCGCCGCATCGTTGGCGTAATCGATCTCGCCGTCGGTGCTGATGACGAGCACGCCCTCCTGCAGGGTGTTGAACACCGTGTCGAGCATCGCCCGCTCGCGGGCCAGTCGCTGCACGAGCGTCTGCAGGCCGGCCGCGTCGAGCCGGTCGATGCGATCGAGCAGCTTGTCGAGCGTGGTGTGTTTGTGGCCGGCCATCAGGGGTAGAGCAATAAGCGCCCGCGCGCCTCAATCAAACAGTATCATCTGCCCCGCGAGGTCGCGCGGCTTGGCGAAAAGCTTGCGCAGGAAACTGTCGCGGTGCGCCACGCTGCGCCCGAGCCGCAGGATGGCCTCGCGGTGCTCCTCGGTGCCATAGCCCTTGTGCTGGGCGAACCCGTAGCCGGGATGCACCTTGTCCAGTTCGTCCATCAGGCGGTCGCGCGTCACCTTGGCGATGATCGATGCCATGGCGATGCATAGCGAACGACCGTCGCCGCTCACGATCCCTTGGTGCGGATACGGGAAATGCCGCAGCGGCAGCCCGTCGATCAGGATGGAGCACGACACCGTCGGCTGGAACGCCGCCTTCTCCGCCTCGCTGGCGAAGAGATCGGGCTCCGTCTTCTGCTCGAACGCCGTCGGCGGATATATGCCCTCGAGCGCGCGGCGCATCGCGAGCTTGGTCGCGCCGAGGATGTTCACGGTCTCGATCTCCGCCACGCTCGCCACGCCGTAGTTGGCGTGGATCTGCCCCTGCCCCACGAGTTCCTCAAATTCCGCCCAGAGTTCATTGCGCTCGGCGGCGCTCAGCTGCTTCGAGTCGTTGACGCGGCCGGACTTCGCCACCGCCCAACGGCCTTCGAGGAATTCCTGCGTGACCAGCACCGCGGCCGCGACCACGGGACCGGCCAGCGAACCGCGCCCAGCCTCATCCACGCCGATCAGGCCGTTGAAGCCGTAGATCTGCTTGAGATCGAACCCGCGGAGCTGGCGGCGTTTGGACATGGCGCTGTTGTAGGGCGGAACCGCCGTCAGGCAAGCGGGGACGCTGGCACCGGATCGTCACCAGCCGGGACTGGCGCCGGCCGGTAATCTGGGTTAGCTGTGCCCTATGACCCTGCTCGAAAAGATGGAATTCCTCAGCTACGTCGTCACCGTCGTGGGCCTGCCGCTCGCCATCCTCACCTATGTGCTCGAGCAACGCCGCGAACGCCGCAATGAGGACGAGGAAATTTTCCAGCGCCTCTCGGACGAATACCGCGAGTTCCTCAAGCTCGTGCTCGACAACTCGGACCTGCACCTGCTCCGCAGCGAGGGCGCCGGCGAGACCCTGACCGAGGAGCAGAAGGAACGGCGGCTCGCCATCTTCGGCATCCTCGTCTCGCTCTTCGAACGCGCCTACCTCCTGGTTTACGAGGACACCATGGACAAGCAGACGCGCCGCATGTGGCAGTCGTGGGAGGACTACATGCGGGAATGGATCCGACGGGCGGAATTCCGCGACTCGCTCGCGGTGCACCTCGAGGGCGAGGACGAGGAGTTCACCACGTATATCCGTCGGCTGGTGGAGAGCGAAAAAGCCCGGAGCTGAACGCCCGCGGGTTACCGCTTCCACTCCGTCTTTTCCTTCGGCACAGGCAAGGGCAGCTCGTCAAGCTTGCCCGCGGCGGAGACGACCTCATAGCAGGTGCGGAAATGCAGCTTGGCGAAATGGCCGAGCGCCTTCGCCCCGAATTTCTCGATGAGCACTGAGGCCTGCGCCTTCGCCTGGGCGCCGGCACCCTTCTGGAGCTTGTCGCCGAACTCCCGCGACAGATGCCGCATGATGCGCACGAACTCCGCCCGCGCCACGATGGACGCCGCCGCGACGACCGGGTCCTCCTCGGCCTTGGTGCGCATCGCGAGGTTGAAGCGCTCGAGGCCCTTCTTCTTCATCTCGCGCTGGACGAGCGGCTCCTTGGAAAACTGGTCGAGCAGGCCGCGCGGCACCCATTTCTTTTGCAGCGCCGCCTGCAGGGCGTCGGCGTGGTGCGAGGCCAGCAACCGGTTCAGGCTGGCCCACGGTTTGCCCATCGCGCGGTTGTATTCCGCCATGTCCATGTGCCGGGTTTCGACGACGACGCCCTTGGTGTCGCGGATGAGGTCGTCGAGCTTGAGAATCTGCGTGTCGACGATCGTCTTGCTGTCGCGCACGCCGGCGGCAAGCCAGCCGCGCACCGCCTCGCCGTCCGCCACGACGGTCGCCGCCACCACGGGGCCGAACAGGTCGCCCTTGCCGCTCTCGTCAAGCCCGGCATGCGGCTCGAACCAGTCGGGATGCAGCACCTCGTCGTAACCGAGCTTCGGCGCGCCGGTCACCTCGGCCTCGATGACGTTTTGGACAAAATCCTCGGTGTCCTTGCCCGCCACGACCACCTTGCCGCTGGTGTAGGCGGTCACGTTGATCTTGGGGCCCTTGAACGCGAAACGCGCATACGGCACCTCGGCGGTTTCCCAGTGCTTCGCCGCGCAGGCGGCGCGCAGCTTCTCCATCTGCGCGTCGTCGAGCTTGATGGTGTAGGTGGTGATCGCCTTGGGTTTCTCGTCGGCGTCGTCGGACCGTTTGGGCATGCGGAGGATTAGCCACAAAAAACCCGAAAAAGCACGAAGAGAAAAACGCCTCTTCCCACTTCCTGATTTTTGTGTCTTCTCGTGTTTTTCGTGGCCAATTCCGAAAAGTTCATTTCCCGGCGGCTACCTTTCCAGCGGGCCCTGCACGCCTGGTATCGCGTCCACCAGCGGAAGCTGCCCTGGCGCGACGCCCCGTCGCTCTACAAGACCGTCGTGTCGGAATTCATGCTGCAGCAGACGCAGGTCACGACCGTCCTCCCCTACTTCGCTCGCTGGCTGCGCGAGCTGCCCGACTTCGCCGCGCTCGCCGCCGCGCCCGAAGCCAAGGTCATGAAACTCTGGGAAGGCCTCGGCTACTACTCCCGCGCCCGTAATCTCCACAAACTCGCCCGAGTCTACGTCGCCGCTCCCACTCCACCGCGCACTCCGACCGAGTGGCGCGAACTCCCTGGCATCGGCCCTTACACCGCCGCGGCCATCACCAGCATTTCGTTTGGCGAACCCGCCGCCGTCGTCGACGGCAACGTCGTCCGCATCCTCGCCCGACTGACCGGCGAAGGCCGGCTATTCCGCGACGGCACCGAAGCAGTGAAGCATTTCACCCCGCTCGCCGACGCACTCGTCATCGGCAGCGATCCGGGAGAGCACAACCAGGCGATGATGGAACTCGGCGCGACGGTCTGCTTCCGCCAGAATCCGCTTTGCCCCACCTGCCCCGTCGCGGAATTCTGCGCCGCCCGGAAAGCCGGCCAGCCGGAAAAACTCCCCCGGCTGAAACCCAAACCCACGGAGGCAATGTTCGTAATACGAACATTCTGCCTTCATCGCGGCGCCCTCCTCCTTCGGCGCGGCCACGCCAAGGCCAAGCGTCTGGCCGGGCTCCACGAACTTCCCGAGGCGGCCGATCTTGGCGTCAAGCCGGCCGCCAAATCTCTGCTGGCCGTGAAGCGCCGCACCATCACGCGCTTCCGGATCACCGAGTCGATTTTCCAGGTGAAGCCCACTCCCGCTCTGCTCCGGCGCATCGCCAAGGATGAAACGCTCGAGTGGGTGCCGCTCGAGCAACTCGGCCATATCACCCTCTCCGGCCCGCACAAACGCTGGATCCAGGAGTTGTCCGACTCTCGAGCCTAACGCCCGAACCGCGCTGCGACCAGCTCCTCGACCCGTTTCTTGGAGCTCAGCACTTCCTCGACGGTCAGGCGCGGGCTGAGCTCGATGATGAGCGAGTGCTCGGGTCGCCAGAAGCTGCTGACCATCTCGAAATCAACCTTGCCCGAACCAATGGCCTGGTGGTCGCTGCCGTCGGCGCTGACGTCGTGCAGATGGAAGCCGATGGCGTTGGGGGCGTTCTTCGTGAGGTGCTCGCGGTGGTTGATCAGACCCATGTTCTGCTTGATCTGGGCATGGCCGCAATCGTGCCAGTAGCCGCAGGCGGCCGGTTTTGCCATTGCCGCGATGAGATCGGGATGATCGGCGTCGAGCGGCAGTTCCTCGAATTTCTCGCGGTTCTCAAACCCGAGCTTCACGCTCTTCTGCTCGGCGTAGGGCAGCAGCTCCGTCAGGCTCTGCTTGGTGTTTTCCCAGTAGACCGGCATGCGCTGCTTCAGCTTGGCCAGGGCTTTGGTGAGGATCTTCTGGTAGGTGCTGTCGGCGGTCAGGTCGGCTTCCGCATGCGCATCGAGGTAGGCGTCGACCTTGCGGGCGGGATTGAACCAGAAGAACTCCGTCGAGCCGAGGTGCAGGACGACCTTCGGCGCCTTCACCTGGTGAGCAAAATCGACGGTGCGCTTGCTGTGCCGGAGCCATTGGTCGCGTTCGCGGGCGTCGGCGGACGAAGGCAGATAGATATTGGGCGCGGCGTGCATGACGCCGGTCGGCAACGGACAGAAATTATGGCAGGAGCTGACTTTGATGATCCCCTCCTCGACCGCCCGCAGGATGCCCGGGACCAGCGTGATCCTGATGCCGTGGCTCAGCTCGACCCATTGAAAACCCAGACTAGCGATTTCCTTGAGCATCTCGTAGCCATCCTGATGCCGGTGCGAACACCAGCAGGTGGAGAGGGCAATGATGGGCTTCATGCGTGCGCAACTAGGACACGAGCGGCGGTTTAAATCAAGCCGGGGGCGGAGGTGCACCGCGTGCGCGGGGACATATTACTCCCGGAGCGACCGGCCGGAATGATGCTAATGTCCGGATGCCGGCCAAAAAAAGGCCCTGCGTCGAACGACACAGGGCCGAAAAAAACCTGGCCAGAAATTATTCGGCGTAGCGGCGGCGGAGCATGCAGGTGAAGGCCATGACCTTCTCCTTGCGGCGGCGGCGCTCCGAGGGCTTCTCAGCGTAGCGCTTCATGCGGACATCCTTGATGATGTTCTCGCGCTCGAGCTTCTTCTTCATGCGGCGCAGCGCACGGTCGATCGGCTCGTTCTTGCGCATCTTGATCTCAATAGACATGGGAAATGGACAGGTTTGTGTTGGAGAAAAGGAGCAACAAGCCAGCCGCTTCCGCCACCGTCAACCCCATTTTTTCAGCTCCGCCCGCCGGGCTGCTCCCAGCCCGGCGCCCCTCGCGCCCGATGGCCTGCGTCCATCGCGCCGGTTCAGTCTAAACACCGCGCGCGAACAAGTTTACGCTTTACGGCTTGCCCGGACCAAGCGGCGGCCTTCCCATCAGCTTCCGTGGGTTCTGCCGACCAAAATTTCGTCCATCTCCATGTCCACAGCGATTACAGCCTGCTCGACGGCGCCTGCCGCATCGACCGTCTGATCAACCGCGTGGCGGAGCTCGGCCAGACCTCGGTGGCCCTCACCGACCACGGCAATCTTTACGGCGCGATCGATTTCTACAACCAGGCCAAGGCCAAGGGCGTCAAACCGCTCCTCGGCTGCGAACTTTACCTGGCCGCCGGCTCCCGCCTCGAACGCCAGGGCCGCTCCGACGAGGGCAAGAGCATCTTTCACCTCGGTCTGCTCGCCCGCAATCTCACCGGTTACCAGAATCTGCTCAAGCTGGTCTCCGACGCGCACCTCAAGGGTTTCTATTACAAGCCCCGCACCGATCTCGACACCCTCGCCCGCTACTCCGGCGGTCTCATCGGCTTCACCGGCTGCCTCGCCTCGCTGGTCCCGCAGCACCTGCTCCACGACAATTTCGAGGAGGCCCGGCAGGCCTGCGGCCGCTTCGTGGAAATCTTCGGGCGTGAAAACTATTTCGTCGAAATCCAGGACCACGGCATCCCCGAGCAGCGCAAGATCATCCCCGGCCTGCTCAAGCTCGGCGAGGAGTTCGGCCTGAAGGTCATCTGCTCGAACGACGTCCATTACGTCAACCACGGCGACGCCAGCCCGCACGACACGCTGCTCTGCATCCAGACCGGCTCCAAGGTCGCCGACGCCGACCGCATGCGTTTCACCGGCACCGAATTCTACCTGAAGTCGCGCGACGAGATGGGCAAGATCTTCGCCGAGGTGCCTGAGTCGCTGACCAACACCCAGCTCGTGGCCGAGATGTGCGACCTCGCCATCCCGTTCCCCAAGGGTTCCGAACGTTATCCGAAGTATCCGCTGCCGCCCGAGGTCAAAACCGACCGGCCCGGTTACCTCAAGGACCTCTGCATCGCCGGCCTGCAAAAGCGCTACGGCGTGGACTACAATCATCCGGACAAGGCCGCCGACCCGGCCCTCGCCAAGACCCTCCTCGAGCGCCTCGATTACGAACTCTCGATCATCGGCAAGACCGGCTTCCTCGACTACTTCCTCGTCGTCTGGGATTTCATCCACTGGGCGAAGGAGCACGGCATCCCCGTCGGCCCGGGCCGTGGCTCCGGCGCCGGCTGCATCGTCGCCTACCTCCTCGGCATCACCAACCTCGACCCGCTCCGCTTCAAGCTGCTCTTCGAGCGCTTCCTCAACCCCGAGCGCGTGTCGCCGCCGGACTTCGACATCGATTTCTGCATGCGCCGCCGCGGCGAGGTCATCGACTACGTCCGCCAGAAATACGGCAACGACTGCGTCGCCAACATCATCACCTACGGCACGCTCGGCGCCAAGATGGTCGTCCGCGACGTCTCCCGCGTCCACGATCTCCCCTACGCTGAGGCCGACCGCCTGGCCAAGATGGTCCCCGACGAGCTCAACATCGAGCTCAAGGTCGCCATCGAGAAATCCGCCGAGTTGCGGAACGAATACGAGAAAAACCCCGTCGCCAAAAAAATCCTCGACCAGGGCCTCGTGCTCGAGGGCATGGTGCGCAACACCGGCAAGCACGCCGCCGGCATCATCATCACCGACCGGCCGCTCGACGAGTTCGTCCCGCTCACCCTGCAGGAAGGCGATGTCACGGTGCAGTTCGACATGAACGCCGTCGGCAAGCTCGGCCTGCTGAAGATGGACTTCCTCGGCCTCAAGACGCTCACCGTCATCGCCGACGCCGTCGACAACGTCCGCCGCACCGCTGATCCGCAGTTCGACCTCGAGGCCGTCGGTTTCGACGACCCCAAGACCTACGCCCTGCTCAACTCCGGCCGCACCACCGGCGTGTTCCAGCTCGAATCCGGCGGCATGCAGAACCTCTGCCGCCAGATCGGCCTCTCGTCCATCGACGAGATCGTCGCCCTCATCGCCCTTTACCGCCCGGGCCCGATGGACTGGATTCCCGACTACGTGCGCGGCAAGAAGGATCCCAGCACGGTCAAGTTCCCTCACAAGCTCCTCGAAGACGTCTGCCACGAGACCTACGGCATCATGGTCTACCAAGAGCAGGTCATGGAGGCCGCCAAGGTCATCGCCGGCTACACGCTCGGCGGCGCCGACATGCTCCGCCGCGCCATGGGCAAGAAGGACGCCGACGCCATGGCCAAGGAGCGCGCCAAGTTCGTCGAGGGCGCGAAAAAAGTGAACAACATCGACGCGCGGACCGCCGACTCGATCTTCGACATCCTCAACAAGTTTGCCGGCTACGGATTCAACAAGTCCCACTCCGCCGCCTACGCCGTCCTCAGCTACCAGACCGGCTATCTCAAGGCGAACTACCCGGTGCAGTTCATGGCCGCCATGCTCAGCTCCGAGCTTGGCAACTCGGAAAAGGTCGCCCACTTCGTCGCCGAGTGCGAGGCGATGGGCCTCAAGGTCCTCGGCCCCGACGTCAACGAATCGCGCGACATGTTCACCCCCGTCGGCGACAAGATCCGCTTCGGCCTCGCCGGCATCAAGGGCGTCGGCGAACAGGCCGCGCAAAAAATCCTCGCCGAACGCGAAGCCAACGGCCCCTTCAAGGATTTCCACGACTTTGTCGCCCGCGTCGATGCCCGCGCCCTCAACAAGCGCGTGCTGGAGCATCTCATCAAGACCGGCGCCTTCGACTTCTCGGGCGAGCCGCGCGGCGCGCTCTTCGCCCGGATCGACGAGGTCATCGCCTCCTCCGCCGCCCGCGCCCGCGACGCCGCCGCCGGCCAGCACTCCTTCCTCGACGCGCTCAATGAGCCGGCCCCTTCTGCCCCTGGAGCCGCGGCGACCTCGCCGCGGAACGGCAACGGCCGCCACGCCGACTTCACCGCCGCCGAAAAACTCCAGTTCGAGAAGGAACTCCTCGGCTTCTACATTTCCGGCCATCCGATGAACGCCTACCTCGGCCTCGCCGAGGCACTCTCCACCCACACCGAGGAGCAGGTGCTGGCCGAGGGCGACCGCATCGAGTTCCGGATGTGCGGCATCGCCTCCGGCATCACGAAGAAACTTTCGAAAAAAGACAACCGCCCCTGGGCCTTCTTCAACCTCGCCAGCAAGCGCGCGACGCTGTCGGTGAACATGTATTCCGAGGCCTACGAGAACTACGGCAAGAACCTCGCCGAGAACCAGCCCGTCGTCATCCTCGGCAACGTCATGCGCGGCGACGACGGCGCGCGGCTCAACGTCAAGGAGTGCTACCCGCTCGACGCCCAGTTGCCCGCCGCCGTGCGCAAGGTCACGTGGTTGCTCCGGCCCGAGCACGCCGAGTTGCCCGACTTCCTCAAGAAACTCCGCGCCGCGCTCAACGCCGCCGGTGGCGAGACGCGCGTCGAGCTGGCGTTTCTCTTCGAAGGCCGCGTCGCGCCGATCGCCGAGGTGGCGTCGAGTCTCAACTGGCGGGTTTCCGCGGCGGCCTTCCAGGAATTGCGCTCGCACCCCGCCGTCGCCGGCACCCAGATCGAAGCCCGCCGCCCCGAGATCAAGGAAACCCGTCGTTGGGCGAAGAGAGGCTGACCACGGAAACCGACCCTAACTTGTTAACCACTAATTTTCACTAATTGAGCACTAATTATCTCCAGAAAACCAAACCCTCCTGTTCCTGATTAGTGATACATTAGTGGCCATTAGTGGTTAAATCCCTGCCCTGATTCCGTGTTTTCTGAGTATTCCGTGGTTTAAAAATGTCCGATTCCTCCACCATCAACAACGCCGCGCGCGTCCTCAATCTCGTCGCCGCCGGCACGCCGGCCGACCAGGCCCTGCGCGACTCGCTCACGCAGGACCGGCACTTCACCGCACCCGCCGAGCGCCGCGCGATCAGCCGCGCCGTCTTCACCTACTTTCGCTGGTTCCGCTGGCTGAACGCCAAAGACTCGCCGCAAAAGCAACTGGCCGCCGCCCTCGAATTACAGGAGCGCTTCAACCGGAACCCCGCCAGCATCAAGCCCGAGGCACTCGTTGCCCGCGCCGTGCCCGACTGGCTCAAGACGGAAATGGATGCCCTCCCGCCAGCGACGCTCGTCCAATGGCAGCACGAGCCCGTCCTCTGGATCCGCGCCAAGGCCGGCACAGGCATCGAGCTGGCCAAGAAGCTCAGCCACCTGATCCCCGCGGCGCAGACACCTGACGCGCTGCGCTACACCGGCATCACGGATCTTTACCGCACCAAGGAATTCCAGGCCGGTGAATTCGAAATCCAGGACCTCGCCTCGCAGCTGGTCGGCCTCGCCGCCGCGCCCCAGCCTGGCGAGACGTGGTGGGACGCCTGCGCCGGCGAAGGCGGCAAGACGATGCATCTTTCCGATTTGATGCAAAACAAGGGCCTCATCTGGGCCAGCGACCGCTCGCTGCGCCGGCTCGCCAAGCTCAAGGAGCGCGCCGCCCGCGCCAAGGTCTTCAATTTCCGCGCCGCCCCCTGGGAGGGCGACGCCAAGCTGCCGACCCGGACGAAATTTGACGGCATCCTCGTCGACGCGCCGTGCAGCGGCGTCGGCACCTGGCAGCGCAATCCCCACGCGCGCTGGACCACACAGCCGTCCGACGTGCACGAACTCGCCGCCGTTCAGGCAAAGCTGCTCAACAATGTCGCCGGTTCGCTCAAGCCCGGCGGCCGGCTGATCTACGCCGTGTGCACGCTGACCCGCGCCGAGACGACCGCTGTCGCCGACGCCTTCACCGCCGCACACCCTGAGCTGGAACCGCTCTCCGCCCAAACGCTGTGGCCGCACGAGCTCAACGCCAACGGCATGTTTATCGCATCATGGCGGAGGAAGTAGCCAAGGTCACCGGCGCCACCGTCCGGGATGACTTCAATGCCATCAACACCGTCCTGCACTACACGCGGGCGGCGCACTTCATCGGCCTGTGGAAATCCGAGCTCTCGCTGATCACGCGCTACTTCCCCGACAAGTCGGTGCGCCTGCTCGAAGCCGGTTGCGGCGCCGGCCGTGTCAGCGTCGGCCTCTGGCACGAGGGCTACCGCCAGATCACGGGCTTCGACTTCGCCTCCGAGTTGGTCGAGCAGGCCAATAATCTCGCCGAGGAACAGGGCATCAAGGACATCACCTTCCTCCAGGGCGACGCCACCGACCCGGAATTGTGTAACGTATTACGTTACACCTTCGACGGCGTCCTCTTCATGTTCAACGGCCTCATGCAAATCCCCGGGCGGGAGAACCGCCGCGCGGCGATGCGGGAACTGCACCGCGTGTGCCGGCCGGGTGCACATTTCATCTTCACCACGCACGACCGCGAGGACCCCAAGGACATCAAGGAGTGGGCCAAGGAGGCCGAGCGCTGGGCCCGCGGGGAGCAGAACCCGCGGTTGGTGGAGTTCGGCGACCGCTACTTCACCGACGACAACGGCAACACCTTCATGCACCTGCCGGACCGGAAGGAAATCTTCGAGGACCTCGCCGCGACCGGCTGGCGGCACGTCTACGACCGAACCCGCGACGAACTTGCCAGCGAAACCCCGAAGGTGCGAAATTTTTCCGACAACTGCCGGTTCTGGGTGGCAAAAAAGAATTAGCCGAATTGGTCGGGGTGGCTAGCGTGCCGACATGCGATTTCTCACCACCCTCGTCCTGCTCAGTGCCGTGACCGCGCTCCGTGCCGCGCCGGAATACCCGAAAATGGGCCCGGACATCTACGACCGCGAAGCCGACGGCACCGCGCAGATCGCCGTCGCGGTGGCCCAGGCCAAGGCAGAACACAAGCACGTGCTGGTCGACCTCGGCGCCAACTGGTGCATCTGGTGCCACCGTCTGCACTACACGCTCCACACCGACGCCGCCGTGGCAAAGGTGCTGCAGGACAATTTCGTCCTCGTCCTGATCGATGTGAACCACCGGGACGGCAAAAAACGGAACGACGCCGTGAACGACCGTTATGGCAATCCCATGGCGCAGGGCCTGCCGGTGCTGGTTGTGCTCGACGCTGACGGGCGCCAACTCACGACGCAGGAAACCGGCGCGCTCGAGGACGGCAAGTCAGCCCACGATCCGACCAAGGTCGTCGCCTTCCTGCAAAGATGGGCCCCGAAGCGATGAGACTGTAGGGCTGCCGCTGGTCGGCAGGCCGATTCAAGGCACGGCGACAAGCGCCGGCCCTACCCAACCGCCGAATCTCACCGCGCCAGCCGCGCCTCGATCCTGGTCTTGGCCGCCGGCCACTCCTCGGCGGTGATGCTGAACATGGCGGTGTTGCGGACGTAGCCGTCGTAGCGCGCTTGGTATTTGCGTAGGATGCCCTCGAAGCTCGCACCGATGCGCAGGATGGCCGCGCGCGACTTCGTGTTGCGCTCGTCCGTCTTGAGCTGCACCCGCACGGCGCCGAGTTGCTCGAAGGCGTGGCGCAGCATCAGGTATTTGGCCTCGGTGTTGACCGCCGTGCGCTGAAATTGCGGATCGATCCAGGTCCAGCCGATCTCCAGCCCACGATTGGGCCGGCGGATATCCAGATAGCGGGTCGAGCCCACCACGCGTCCGTCGCTTTGCAAAACGGTTGCCCACGCGACCTCGGCCCCGGCCGCCTGGTTCGCTTGGGCGGCATCGATCCAGCGCTCGACTTCCGCCACCGATTTGAACTGCTCGATGAGCATCCAGCGCCAGATTTCCGGATCGCGGCTGGCGGCGAAAATACCGGCGGCGTGGCTGCGCTGGAGAGGTTCGAGCCGCACCGTGCGGCCGCTCAAGACAATGGGCTTCGGGTCGAAGGCGGGAATCACGCCGTCTACTATGCCGCCCACCGTGCGCACCCCAAGCCGGAATCTGGGCCCCACCGGCACAGTGGAGGGCTTAAAGTCCCTATCATCCCGCCGGCCGGGGCATGGCCAGCGCCACCCTAAGTTATGAAGATGAATTCCCAATTAATAGTGAGTTGTCTGACTTGCCCCGGGGCCGGACCCCGGCCAATTTGCGCCATGTCCTCGTTGATCACCGACCGGTCCCTTTTGTGGCTCGGCGCCCTGCTCTATCTCGCCGGTTTCGTCACCGGCCTGATCGGGCTGACCAAGCGCCAGTCGCCCACCGGCCTCCGCACCATGCTCAACTCCCTGCTGGTCGGCGGCTGGGTCTTCCAATGGCTGGGGCTCTATATGCGCGGCATGGTCGCCAAGGGCTGCCCGTTGGGCAACACGTTCGAGATCGTCCAGTTCGTCGCCTGGTCCGCCATGCTGCTGTATTTCTTCGTCGGCACGGCTTTCCGCGTCAGTCTCCTCGGCCTGTTCACCGCCGGTTACGCCGCCACGCTCGCGCTGGTCTCGCTGCTCATCTCCCACTGGGACATGGTGCGCGGGCAAAAGCTTTTCGGCGAGAATCCCTGGATCGAGATCCACGCCGCGCTCGCGGTGTTCAGCTACGGCGTGTTCGGCCTGCTGGCCCTGACCTCGATCATGCAGCTCCTGCAAAACTGGAGCCTGAAAAACAAACGGCTCAACGGCCTGTTTTGGTTCCTGCCCTCGGTGGTGCAACTGGAGCAGATCAATTACCGGCTCATCATGCTCGGGGTATTGGTGCTGACGTTCTCGCTCAGCGTCGGCGCCTCGTGGTGGGTGCGGAACACCGAATCGGTGCACCTGCCCAAGCTCCTGGTGACCGTCGGCGTGTGGTTCTCCTACCTCATTGTCCTGCTGCTCCGCTGGCGCGGCCGACTCGTCTCGGTGCGCTTCGCCTGGGTCTGCCTCGTGATGTTTTGCCTGGCGCTGCTGTCGCTCGGCCCGGTCAACTCCAACCGTCACGGCTACCGGCCGGTCACCCTTTCGCGCTGAATCATGGACCCGCACCCGCCCGTCCTTTTCCAACTCGGCGCCAGCCATCACACCGCCCCCATGGCCGTGCGCGAGAAGATCGCCCTCGACGCCACCCGGGCCGCCGACCTCGCCACGCGCCTGCGCGCGACCGCCGGCATTCGGGAGTTCGCCCTGCTCAACACCTGCAACCGCGTCGAGCTTTACGGCGTCGCCCAGACGCCGGAAACCCTCGGTGCCCTGCGCGAGACGCTGTGCGCCGTCACCGGCTGCACGGCGGCCGAGCTCGATTCGGCCGTCGCCCTGCGACAGAACCACGACGCCATCGCCCACCTCTTCGCCGTCGCCTCGGGCCTCGACTCGCAGATCGTCGGCGAGACCGAGATCCTCGGCCAGGTGAAGCAGGCCTACGACGGCGCGCTCGAGAAGAAATGGACCGGCCCGGTGCTCAACCGCGTTTTC
>Ga0066487_100118_pt1 | contig 27898 bp, 9 predicted proteins | sample LakWasM129_HOW14_2_FD_59588 | JGI IMG/M metagenome (GOLD analysis project Ga0066487, IMG submission 59588) | Freshwater sediment methanotrophic microbial communities from Lake Washington under simulated oxygen tension - Sediment Metagenome 129_HOW14 | ecosystem: Environmental > Aquatic >... | reverse complement strand
TCGCCTCTTCGACCGGCGTCCCCGGCTTTGACGACAAGGTCGCCGACCTCGGCCCCGGCATCAACGAACGCAGCCGCAACGCCACCATCGCCGCGCGCGACGAGCTGGCGAAGCGCCTCCTCGCCGAGACCGACCCGCTCGTGCGCCAGGACATCGAAATCCTGATCAAGGCCGCCAACGACAACATCGAGACCAGCCTGCTCACCGAGCGCCTGACCGCGTCGTTCACCGACGTCGGCCAGCTCATCTTCTTCGGTGAGTTCAGCCTCTTGCAGGACCAGGTCGCCGCCGCGCGCCGCCCGGCCGCCCTCGCCCGGTTAAAGCGCTACGCCGGCCTCGAACCCGGCACCACGCCCGTCACCGAGCTGGCCAAGGCGCGCTTCGCCGAGGAGGCCGCCGATCCAAAGCACTTCGGGCCGTTCAAGGAAAAAGTCCAGCAGAGCATCGCCAACACCGCGCGTTACACCGCCGGCATCCGCGGTCTCTACAAACAATACGGCCTCGACCAGCTCCCGGGCGCCGCCGCCGCGCTCGACGCCTTGGAGAAGCAGCTCGCCGGCTACAATGAGTGGGTGAAGACCACCGTGCTGCCCCGCTCGCGCGACGACTACCGCCTGCCCGCCGAACTCTACGCCGACAACCTCAAGCAGGTCGGCCTCGACATCCCGCCGCAGGAACTCATCCACAAGGCCCTGCTCGCCTACGCCGAGATCCGCAACGAGATGCAGGCGCTCGCCCCGCTCGTGGCCAAGGAGCACGGCTTCGCCGATCCCGATTACCGCGCGGTCATCCACGCGCTGAAGCGGGAACAGCTCACCAAGGAAAAGGTCGAGCCCTATTACCACGAGGTCATCGGCCAGATCGAGGACATCATCCGCCGCGAGCACATCGTCACGCTGCCGGGGCGCGCCATGATCATGCGCCTCGCCTCCGAAGCCGAGAACGCCGCGCAGCCTGCACCGCACATGCAGCCTCCTCCGCTGATCAACAACAAGGGCGAGCGCGGCCAGTTCATCCTCACCACCGGCAACCCGCCCGCCGCGGACGGCGCTCCGACGCAGGGCTACGACGACTTCACCTTCCGGGCCGCCGCGTGGACGCTGACCGCCCACGAAGGCCGGCCGGGCCATGAGCTGCAATTTTCTGCGATGGTCGAGCGCGGCGTGTCGCTCGCCCGCAGCCTCTTCGCCTTCAACAGCGTCAACGTCGAGGGCTGGGCGCTCTACGCCGAGGCGGAGCTGAAACCCTACGAGCCACTCGACGGCCAGTTGATCGCGCTGCAGCACCGGCTGATGCGCGCCACCCGGGCCTTCGTCGATCCGATGCTCAACCTCGGCCTCATGACGCCCGCGCGTGCCCACGAAATCCTGGTGCAGGATGCCTGCCTCTCCGAGCCGATGGCCAAGCAGGAGGTCGACCGCTACACCTTCCGCTCACCCGGCCAGGCCACCGCGTATTTCTACGGCTACACCAAGCTGATGGAGTTGCGCACCGCCACCGAGGTCGCGCTCGGGCCAAAATTCAACCGGCAGGCGTTCAACGATTTCATCATCGGCCAGGGCCTGTTGCCACCGGAGTTACTGGCGAAAGCCGTGCGCGAGCAGTTCATCCCCGCGCAAACGGCGAAGTAGCCGCGTCAAGCGTAGGGGCGCAGTCTTGCTGCGCCCAGGCAGGCGGCATCACGTTCGAAGGCGCAGCAAGACTGCGCCCCTACCGCCCTTACACCGGCGCGCGGCGCTCAGCCGCATCCTTGAGCGCAGCGAAATCACCCGACTCGCATTGGCGGACAAATCCCTCGGTCACCGACTTGAGATCCTCCCAGCGCCGACGGATGGCCTTCGCCTCGTCCTTGGATATGGCGCTGTCCGACGCCGCCACCGCGATCACCCCGAGCATGTCGGCGAATTCCTGCACGATGCTGTTGGTGGAGGGGATGAGCTGCTGGGCATCCGCCTTGACCTTCGGGTTGCCGATGAAAAATCCGCCCGAGAGTTCGCAAACCCATTGGGCGATGCGCGGATCGCGCGTGATGCGGATGAGCTGCTCAACGCGGTCCAGCGGATTGTTGGCGCCGCTGCCCGCGCCGTCGTCCGGCGGCTCGGCCCACTTGTAAATGAGCGAAAGGGACAGGCCCATGTCGGCTGCGATTTGCTTCGCGCTGGTTTGCTTCAGCACCTCCTTGAGCAATTCGTGTGATTGCATGGTCGCGCATCTTGCCGCGGGCCGGAGCAAAGGCAATCCCGCCTTATGAGCCGCTAATGCCGGGCCGCGACGGGCTAATTTGACGCGCTATCCGAGCGTCCGGCGTGCTTTTTTGTGTCTTTTCCAGCAGCGGCGGACTAAGAATGCGCCCTCTCTTTCCCATGAACATTCACGAATACCAAGCCAAGGCCCTCTTCGAAAAATACGGCGTCGCCGTGCCCCGCGGAGTCGCCGCCCGCACCCCGGCCGAGTTCGAATCCGACCTCTCCACCCTCGCCCACGACGGCCCGCTCATCGTGAAGGCCCAGATCCACGCCGGCGGCCGCGGCAAGGGCACCTTCACCGACGGCTTCAAGGGCGGCGTGAAATTCGCCAAGACCAAGGCCGAGGCCCTCGAGTTCGCGAACAAGATGTTCAACAACACCCTCGTCACCGCGCAGACCGGTCCCGCCGGTCGCAAGGTGCAGACGGTCTACTTCACCGTCGCCTGCGACATCAAGAAGGAGTATTACCTCGCCATCCTCCTCGACCGCGTCACCTCGCGCCCCGTCATCGTCGCCTCCACCGAAGGCGGCGTGGAGATCGAAAAGGTCGCCCACGAGACGCCCGACAAGATCTTCAAGATCGTCGTCGATCCCGCCGTCGGCCTCATGGGCTACCAGGCCCGCGAACTGGCCTTCCGCCTCGGCTTCACCGGCGATGTCTTCAAGAACGCCGTCAAGCTCATCACCGGCCTCTACAAGATGTATTGGGAAACCGACGCCGCCATGGTCGAGGTCAACCCGCTCATCACCACTGCGGACAACAAGGTCCTCGCCCTCGACGCCAAGGTTTCCTTCGACGACAACGCCCTCTTCCGCCACCCCGAGATCGTCGCCCTCCGCGACCTCAACGAGGAGGACTCCAAGGAGATCGAGGCCTCGAAATACAACCTCTCCTACATCGCGCTCGACGGCAACATCGCCTGCCTCGTCAACGGCGCCGGCCTCGCCATGAGCACGATGGACATCATCAAGCACTACGGCGGCAGCCCGGCCAACTTCCTCGACGTCGGCGGCGGCGCCTCGAAGGACCAGGTCCAGGCCGCCTTCAAGATCATCCTCACCGATCCGAACGTGAAGGGCATCCTCGTCAATATTTTCGGCGGCATCATGGACTGCAACACCATCGCCGTCGGCGTGGTCGCCGCGGCCCGCGACCTCGGCCTCAAGATCCCGCTCGTCGTCCGCCTCGAGGGCAACAACGTCGTCGCCGGCAAGAAGACCCTCGCCGAGTCCGGCCTCAAGATCGAGTCCGCCACCACGATGGCCGACGCCGCCCAGAAAATCGTCAAACTCGTCGCCTAAACCAGGTCACCACGAAACACACCAAAGACACGAAAAATGAACCACTGAGAAACACTCTGAATCACTCCTCTTTACGTGTGATTCGTGTGTTTCGTGGTTAATAAAATATTCCTCCTCCCATGGCTATCATCGTCACTCCCGAAACCAAGGTTCTCGTCTCCGGCATCACCGGCGAGTTCGGCGGCCGCCACACCAAGCTCTCCCTCGATTACGGCACCAAGATCGTCGCCGGCGTCACCCCCGGCAAAGGCGGCCAGTTCTTCGAGCACGGCAGTCACCGCGTCCCGATCTTCAACACCGTCGCCGACGCCGTCGCCGCCACCGGCGCCACCGTCTCGGCCGTGTTCGTCCCGCCCCCCTTCGCCGCCGACTCCATCCTCGAGAGCGCCGCGAACAACCTCGACCTCTGCGTCGCCATCACCGAGGGCATCCCGATCCGCGACATGATCGAGGTCAAGCGCGCCATGGCCGGCAAGAAGACCCGCCTCATCGGCCCCAACTGCCCCGGCATTGTCACGCCCGGCACCGGCCCGGACTCCTCCGGCGGCTGCCGCATCGGCATCGCCCCCGGCTACATTCACAAGAAAGGCCACGTCGGCGTCGTCTCCCGCTCCGGCACCTTGACCTACGAGGCCGTCTTCCAGCTCACGTCGAAGGGCCTCGGCCAGACCACCTCCGTCGGCATCGGCGGCGACCCGGTCAACGGCACGTCGCACCTCGATGTCATCAAGCTCTTCAACGACGACCCCGACACCTGGGGCATCATCATGATCGGCGAGATCGGCGGCAACGCCGAGGTCGAGGCCGCGCGCTGGGTCAAGGCCAACTGCAAGAAGCCCGTCGCGGGCTTCATCGCCGGCGCCACCGCGCCCGCCGGCCGCCGCATGGGCCACGCCGGTGCCGTCATCGGCGGAGCCGAGGACACCGCCGCCGCCAAGATCGCCGTCTTCAAGGAATGCGGCATCGAGGTCGCCGTCACGCCCTCCGACATGGCCGACGCCCTCATCCGCGCCGCCAAAGCCCACGGCGCGAAGCTGGCGTAGGAACATTTGGCGCAGCCCAGAATGATCCGCTACTATATCGTCCAAAATATTGATGCACTCATTTCGATATTTGGCGGTGTAGTGGCGACTGTCGCCGGCTACAAAGCAGTCAGACGTGGAGACGACTCAACACGCACCAGACTACTCAAAATACTCGGACCATGCGTAACTGGATTTGGACTCGTCTGGCTTTGTATTAACCTTTTTTCGCCTATCGAATGGCAGAAAGCTTCTACCTCTGATGGTATTGCGAATGCCTCATTTCCAGGGAAACCTGAAGTATACCACCAAGTTCAAAAGCTCGCAGAGCAGACCGTTACTTCCAATGGGTGGATATATGCGGTGCCTGGAAAAGACATCTCCTTACGTGTCACATACAGTGACTCGCCGATAACTGAAGCGGTTCTTCCTCACGAGAGGCGCTTCAATTTTATGAAACAATTCCTAACCGGCCAGGGCTTTAAGGTCCTGAATGAGGGCACAGCGAAATTTGGCGACACTTCAGGCTTCTTCATTCAAATGCAGCACAGCGAAAGCAAAGCCATCGTATGGATGCACATCTCCTATGTAGGTAATCGCGTCTACCGAGCAGTTTGCTCTGCGGGTGACGGTTTTCATGAGGATGCGCTAGTTACTAAGTTTATGGATTCGTTCCAAGTGCGTTCACTTACCTCGAAGTGAGGATGCTAGCGAAAATAGTCTGGTTTTAGGTTTTTATATTGAAGGCTGGACCGGCCACAAACCCGGGTTCCTGAAGGCAGCCAAACGGGGTCAGGCCGCTAGACGCTACAAATTGAATTGGGCCGATCAAAAGTGTCTGGTTTTAGCTCTTTATATTGGAAGGCTGGACGGCCCCAAATCCGGCCTCATGAAGTCGCGGACCGGCTGCGATCCCGCAGTTGCCTTGCCTCGGGGCTGAACCCAGCGTCAGGCAACGTCGAACCGCACTCCCATACCCATTGCCATGGAATCAGCCGAAGCCCTTACCTTCCGTTCCCTGCTCGAATCACAACCGGTCGCGGCGCTCTCGACCCTGCATGAGGGCGAGCCCGCCGTCTCCATGGTGCCGTTTGCCCTGCTCCCCCGCGGGCAGGGTTTTGTCATTCACGTCAGCAAATTGGCTTCCCACACCAACGACCTGCTGACCAGCCCAGCCGTCGGGCTGATGGTGATGGCGTCGCCCAGCTCAAGCGGGTCGCCACTGGCCCTTCCCCGCGTCAGCGTGCAAGGCCGGGCCCGGCAGTGCCCGCGGGAGTCGCCCGATTACGCGGCGGCGCGGGCCTGCTATGTCGCCAAGCTGCCGCAAAGCGAAGAGCTGTTCTCGTTCGGCGACTTCTCGCTCTTCATCGTCGAGGTGCGCTCCGTCCGCTTTGTGGCCGGCTTCGGCCGGGCCATGTCCTTCACGGCCGAGCAATTCGCCACCGTCATGGAATCCTGATACGGGCTCATCCAGAAGAAATCCGCGGATTACGCGGATGAACGCGGATTTTCGAGGATAAACTCCGTTTCCAGGACTCAGTCCAGTGCACACGAGATGGGGGAGTTGGAACAGTGTCGGTTTTAAAGCATTCATCCGCGTCGATCTGCGAAATCCGCGGAGAATTCCGACTGCCTCGTGCCGGCTGAGACCGGTCGGGTTGCGGCAATTGAAGTCCCCGCGATCCGGCGAAATCCTTTGCCCCCTCGCAAAGCCGCGTCTCTGATGAGCGCGGCTTTTCATGAACGTCCAAGGCAAACACTGGCGCACGCTCTGGCTTGGAGCCGATGGCGAATCCGTCGAGATCATCGACCAGACGCGCCTGCCGCATGAGTTCACCACCGTGCGACTCGCGACCCTCGATGACGCGGCCCACGCCATCCGCGCGATGCTGGTGCGCGGTGCTCCGCTCATCGGCGCCACCGCCGCCTACGGACTCTGGCTTGGCCTGCGGGCCGACGCCTCCGACACCGGACTGCAAAGCGCCCACGCCACCCTGCTCGCCACGCGCCCGACGGCGATCAACCTCCGTTGGGCGCTCGACCGCGCGCTCGAACTCCTGGGGCCGCTCCCGCCGGTCACCCGTGCCACCTCCGCCCAGCGGCTCGCCGCCCGCATCTGTGACGAGGATGTCGCGATCAACCGGGGCATCGGCGAAGCCGGCCTGCCGCTTCTCCAAGCGCTCGCCGCCCGCAAGCCCGCCGCGGAGCCGCTCAACATCCTCACGCATTGCAATGCCGGCTGGCTCGCCACCGTCGATTGGGGCACCGCCACCGCGCCCATCTACATGGCTCACGACGCCGGCATAAAAATTCACGTCTGGGTCGACGAAACCCGCCCACGCAACCAGGGCGCGAGCCTCACCGCCTGGGAACTTCTCAACCATGGCGTGCCCCACACCGTCGTCGTCGACAACGCCGGCGGACACCTGATGCAACACGGCCAGGTCGACCTCGTCATCGTCGGCACCGACCGCACCACCGCCCAAGGCGACGTCTGCAACAAGATCGGCACCTACTTGAAGGCGCTCGCAGCCCATGACAACGGCGTGCCTTTCTACGTCGCACTGCCCTCGCCCTCCATCGACTGGACCGTGCGCGACGGCGTGCGGGAAATCCCGATCGAGGAGCGCGCGGCGACCGAAGTCACGCATCTCACGGGACGCAGCAACAACGGCACGCTCGCCACGATCCGCGTCACGCCCGAGGGCAGTCCCGCCGCCAACCCGGCGTTCGATGTCACTCCTGCCCGTCTCATCACCGGCCTCATCACCGAGCGCGGCGTCGCCCCGGCATCAGCCGCCGGCCTGCGCCGGCTCTTTCCGGAGCGGACGGCTGCAGCACCATCAGCCTAAGATTAGCCAATTTAAGCCAGCATCACAGCTGGGTGATCTTGAGGCGGAAGTAGACGTTGGGGGCCAGGGCCAGCGGATAGCGAGCCTGCCAGGTTTCCTGACCGCCGTTTACCGACACCTGCTCATGCACCACATCTACCGTGGTCCAGTTCTGCAGGTTGGTGGAGACCTCGACCTCGTAGGTAATGTCGGAGCGATCGCTCGGCCGCGTGTAGGTGTAAGCCCAGTCGGTCGCGAGCGTGCCCACGACCGGCAAGCCGGTGGTCGCGTTGACCTTCGGGTCGAGCCCGAGCGCGTATTTGACGAGGTTCGGCAGTCCGTCCAGTCCGTAGACCGCGTTTGGTCCGCTGACATTCGGATCGTCCAGCTCGGCCTGGGTGAAGCTGGCGGTCCGCCACGCGGCAAATCCGCTCGCTGTCGCCGTCACTTCGAAGCTGTGCACCACATCCGGCGCGGCCGCATAGATCTCATTGCCTGGTTGCGAGGCGCGGATGGTCACCGTCCCGGTGCCGGCCAGCGTGAGTGTGTGATCCACAAGCGTGGCAGGCCCGCTGACCAGAGTGAAACTTACCGCCAGCCCGGAATCGGATGATGCCGTCAGCGTAATCGGCGTTGGATCGAACACCACATCCGGCAAAGCACTGAACGTGATCGTTTGAGCAACCAATCCCGAGACGACCACGGTTGCCGCTGTGCTCGTGACCGAGCCGGCGCTGTTGGCGACGGTCACGGTGTAGCTGCCCGCATCGGTGGCGGCCGCATAGGAAATCGGATACGTCGCTCCACGCACCCACGCAAGTGGCACGCCGCCCTTGGACCAGCGATAGTCCATCGGGCCGCTGCATGCGGCTACGACCTGCAAGGTCACGGCATCTCCCACCGCGACCGAGGCCGACTGCGGCTGCGTCGTGATTGTCGGTGCGGTGCCAAAGCCGGCCTGCTGGATGAAACCACATCCGCCGTCGGTGCCGGTCACGATCGCGTCCACGCCACCGGCCACATCGACGACCGGTCCGAGCGTGCCGCTGATCCCGTCGCGCCGGTGGAGAATATGATCGCTCTTGAAATACCAGGTGGCCGTGCCGTCGCACGCGAACGCCGTAACATCGGTGTCCACCTGCGTCGCGGGCTCGCGTTCTGCACTGCTACTCCACCCCCAGCCGTTGCCGCGGGTCCAAAGCGTGCCGTCGTCCTTCATATAGATATTCTGCCAGGCATTGGCCACCGCCGCACGCACCCCCGCTTCCAACTGAATCGGAACGGTTAGGTGACCGCCCCAGTCAATGCCCCAGTCTGTGCCCCAGCCGCCCCACGCCGCGCCCATGCCCCACAGCGCATGATCGTTGGTCACCCAGAGCAGGTGCCAGCCGGCGACGGACATCGAGATCACGTGATCGGCCACCCGCACCGGTGCGTTTCCGGAGAAAGGAGTCAGCCCGTCGTCTTGATAATGCAGCGCGAGACCCCACAGTTCGCCATCGGTGGTCAGCCACGCGGCATAGCTCAAACCCGCCCCGATCGTCACCGCATTGTTCGCCAGCTGTGTCGGCGTGTCATCCGGCCGTGCGAGACACCAGACGGTGCCATCCGATTTCAAGTAAAGCACGGTGTAGCCATACGCGCCGACGGTGACATCCACGACGCCGCTCACGCCCGGAACCTGGGTGATCGTGCCATTTTTCTGCCGCCACAAGGTGCCGTCGCTCTCTGCAAACGCGCTGTCGCTGAAACCAACGCCCATCGCGATGGCCTCGCTGCCGAGCCGGCCAAATTCCGGATTGGTCAGCCCATTTCCAAGCTGGCCGTTGGTGTTGCCGCCCATCGACCACAGCGTGCCGTCCGTCTTCACGAACGAGTCGTGCCCACCGCCCTCGGCGAACGAAGCGACGTCGGTGGCCACCTGCTCCACGCCGTCCGGACTGGTGCCCCACAGCGTGCCGTCAGTCTTCAAATACAGCGTGCGATAGGAGGCCACGGCGCGCACCACGCCAGTGGCCACCGACTGCGGCGCGCTGCGGTTCACCGTGGTCCCGTCGGCCAGCTGCCCGCTGCCGTTCAATCCCGCCGTCCACAGGGTATCGTCCTGTTTGATGAAAACGACATGGCTGGCGGCGGCGGCCACGGACCGGACGCCGGTCGCGATCTGCACCGGCGTGTGGCGGTCCGTCATTGAGCCGTCGCCCAACTGGCCGACGTTGTTCCAGCCGACCGCCCATAACGTTGCGTCGGAGGTGACGTAGTAGGATTGCCTGCCCCCCGCCGCGATGAAGGTGACGCCGCTCGCAACCTGGATCGGCGTGTGGCGCTCCGTCGTCGTGCCATCGCCCAACTGGCCGGAATCGTTGCCGCCCGTCGCCCAGAGCGTGCCGTCGGTCTTGAGAAAAAGCGAATGCACGAAGCCGACCGCCGCGGCGCTGACGCCGCTGGTGACCTGCACCGGGGCGGGGCGCGCCGTGGTCGTGCCGTCGCCGAGCTGGCCGTTGGTATTGTCGCCCGCGGCCCAGAGCGTGCCGTCCGCCTTCACAAACAGCGTATGGGTGCCGCTGGTCGCAACCGCGACCACGGCCGCGAGGCTCGGGACCGGCAATTTCTGATCGGCCGTCGTGCCGTCGCCAAGTTGCCCGGCGCCATTTTGCCCCATGGCCCGGAGTGTTCCGTCGGACGTGAGGAAGAAACTGTCGTTGCCGCCCGCGAATGCCGAGATGACCTGGCCCGCGACGATACGTGGCTGCGGATGCAGCTCAGAAATCAAACCCGTCACGATGCCGGGTCCATGCACCCAGGCGACGCCCGGTGCCGGGAGTGCTGGCGCGAGGTTCAACGCCGCAGCGGCGGAAGTCACCGTGCCGTATGGTCCGGCGATCACGCAGTGGAACTGCCGGCCGTTCATCCCGGCCGTGACACCATTCACCGTCAGCGTCGCTGTGGTGGCTCCCGCGTAGCCAGTCTCATCGCTCAAATCGCTCCAAGTGGTCCCGCCATCGGTCGATATCTGCCACTGGTAGCCCGTGATGGGCCCGCTAGTGGTCACGCCGAAGCTCGCGTTGTTGCCCGCGAACACGGCCTGCCACGGTGTCTGCGAGACGACGGCCGGCGGTTCGCTAACCGTCAGTGTGGCGGCGGCGGACGTGACGCTGCCGGCACTGTTGGTGATCGTGACGGTGTAATTGCCGGCGTCCTCGCTGGTCGGGTAAACGATGGGATATTGGGCGTTCTTCGCCCCGAGAATGACCACCCCGTCCTTGAACCACTGGAAGTCCAGCGGGCTCGTGCCGCTGGCGCTGACTTCGAGGACCACGGCGACACCGGCCCCCACTGTGGCCGACTGCGGCTGCGACGTGATCTCCGGCACAGTCCCATGACCTGCCTGCTGGGTGAACAGGAAAGTGACGTCGGTGCCCGTGGCGACACCGGTCACGCCACCGGTCAGCTGCCCGGGTGCACCGAGGGCTCCCTCGTGACCCGACCGCGCCCACAAGGTGCCATCGGTCTTCACATAGAGCGACCGTGAATTCTCGCCGGTCATCGCGATGATTCCGCCGTCCGCTGCCACCGCAGTTCCATTTCCGCTCCAGTTGCTGCCGCGCGTCCACATCGATCCGTCTGCCTTGAGGTATTCATTCCAGTTGGCATTTGCCACCGCGGCGAGGATGCCGGTCTCCAATTGAATCGGGTCCGCGACGTGGGCCACCCAGTATTGGTTCCAATCGGGCCAGGCGGCCTGGTCCCCGAATCCTCCCCACATCAAGCCCATGCCCCACAACGTGCCGTCGTTCTTCACATAGAGCATATGCCAGCCGGCGGCCGATATGGATTCCACGTGATCAGCCACCTGCCCCGGATTCACGCCGTCGCCAAAACGGATCCAACCGAAGGTCGGTGGCGTGGTGAAATTCTGGCCCCACAAGGTGCCGTCGCTTTTCAGATAGGCCATATACTCCAGGCCGGCCCCGCAATCGACCACGTCATCGGCGACCTGGGTGGACGTGTCATCCTCCGCCAGCAACCAGAGCGTGCCGTCATTCTTCAGATAGAGCCGGTGGAAATCATAGCCGCCCACGGCCACGGCCACCACTCCGGACACTCCGGGCACCTGGGAGATCTGATTGACCTTTTGCTTCCACAGCGAGCCATCGCTTTTCACAAACAGGCTCGTGTTGTAACCCGCGGCCGCCGCCACGACATCCTCGCCCAGCAGGGCGCTCGCCCCGACTGGCGACATGGATCCGTCACCCAGCTGGCCGAGGCCATTGGCACCCGTGGCCCACAATCTTCCGTTGCCCTTCCCGTAGAAGGTATATCCGCCACCGGCGTCGTAGCAGACCACCTCGCTGGCTATCTGGACCGGCGTGCTGCGGTTGGTCGTCGTGCCGTCGCCCAACTGGCCGCTGTCGTTGCTGCCCATTGCCCACAGCGTGCCGTCTGGCCTGCGGAACAAGGTATGTCCGCCGCCGGCCACCACGGAGGCGACTCCACCGGTTATCTGGACCGGCGTGCTGTGGTTGATCGTCGTGCCATCACCCAGTTGGCCGGCGAGATTGTTACCCATCGCCCACAATGTGCCATCCGGTTTGAGAAACAGGCTGTGGCTGCCGCCGGCTGCGACTGCTGAGACCCCGCTGACCACCTGCACCGGTGTGCTGCGGTTGGTCGTCGTGCCATCACCCAACTGGCCGCTTTCGTTACCACCCATGGCCCACAGCGTGCCGTCAGACTTGCGGAACAGGGTGTGATTGCCGCCGGCCGCGACGGCCGTGACCCCGCTGGCCACCTGCACCGGTGTGCTGCGATTGGTCGTCGTGCCGTCGCCCAGTTGACCGTTTTGATTATAGCCCATCGCCCACAAGATCCCGTCGTTCTGCACGAACAGGGTGTGATTGCCGCCGGCCGCGACGGCCGTGACCCCGCTAGCCACCTGCTCCGGCGTGCTGCGACTGATCGTCGTGCCGTCGCCCAGCTGGCCGTTGAAGTTGTTGCCCGTTGCCCACAAGGTCCCGTCGGATTTGAGGAACAGCGTGTGGGTTCCACCGGCCGCCACCGACGCGACGCCACTGGCCACCTGGATCGGGGTGCTGCGATTTGTCGTGGTGCCGTCGCCCAACTGACCGGTGCCATTGACGCCCGTCGTCCACAAGCTGCCATCCGATCTGAGGAACAGGCTATGCCCGTCCCCGCCGGCGATTGAGGCCACGCCATCGAACACCACCTCGGGGATCGCCCGGTAGGAAGCAAATCCAAGAGCGACGGCACCTTGGGCCCACAGCAAGCCGGGTGACGTCTGGACGATCACCCAGCCAGGTTGCGCGGTTGTCATCGAGAGACCGTCATGGATCACCACATCGTAGCGGCCCGTATCGGCGATCGTAAGGTTGGTGAGACTGAGCGTGGCACCCGTCGCCCCGGCGATGGGCTGACCATGACGGTTCCATTGATAGGTCAGCAATCCCGCGCCTGTGGCGCCAACCGACAGGCTTGCGGCACCCCCGCTGCGCGCCACCACCACGGCCGGTTGGGTGGTGATCGTCGGCGCCGGGTTGGGGCCGGACAGCGTGGCCGTCGGGGAGGTGGCCGAGCCAAACGTATTGGTGACCGTGACGGTATAGCTGCCGCCATTCTGGGACTGAACGTTGGAAACCATGAGCGTGGCCCCCGTGGCGCCGGCAATCGGCACACCGTTCAGATTCCATTGATAAGTGGGCGCGGGTGTCCCTGACGCCGTGACGCTGAAGGTCACCGTGTCGCCGGGTGTGGCTGTCTGGCTGACCGGCGCGACTGCTATCCCCGCGGCCGACCCCGGAACGTTGCGAACCAAGCCGTCGTTGTTGGCGGGAGTGCTGCGGGTTGCGCTGTAAAGCACCCCGTTGTCGGTCAGCGCCAGAAGCTCCGGCACGCTGTCCTGCCCCGTCACCCTGAACGTGTCGTCGAGCGAGCCGTCGTCTTTCAGACGTGCGAGATAACGTGTTCCCGGTGCGCCGCTGACCGATGAGAACCAGCCGGCGATGAGCAACCGGCCGTCTTCCTGGAGGAGCAGGCATTCCACTCCGTTGTCTGGATTGGCAGACCCGAAGGTGGCGTCCAGCGAACCGTCCGGATTCAAGCGCGCCAGCCGGTTTCTGTTCTGCCCGTTGAACTGGTTGAACCAACCACCGACCAGCACCTTCCCGTCGGACTGGATCCGCACGACACTCACCTGCCCGTTGAAGCCGGACCCGATGACAAACGACGGGTCGATCGAACCATCGGTGTTCAGTCGGAGCAGGCGGCCGCAGCTTTGGCCGTTGAACTCAGTGAACCATCCGCCGACCAGCACCTTTCCATCGGCCTGCACCGCCAGGGCGCGAATCGCACTGCTGCCCTGCCCCACGCCCGTGCCGATGTTGAAACCCGTGTCGCGCGTGCCGTCCGGATTCAGGGCGATCAAACCATAAACCGGCACGCCACCCCACATGGACTGGGCGCTGGGGAACAAAAGCCGGCCCCCGGGCATGAGCACCGCGGTCGCATCCTCAGTCCAGACCGGCTCGAAGATGCCGGCGTTGTAGGCGGCATCGAGGCTGCCATCCGGATTGAGCCGCGCCACGCCGGCCCGACTGACCCCGTTGATGGAGGTGAATCCGCCGATGATCAGGAGTTTCCCGTCCGGTGCCCGCAGAATCTGATTGACGTCACCGTCCGGTCCGCTGCCGGTGTCGAAGGTGTTGTCCGGCGAACCATCGGCGTTCAGCCGCGCGATGCGGTTGGCGACGGTTCCGTCCAGCGCGGTGAAATTGCCCGCAATCACCAGCTTCCCATCGGGCGCGTTGATCATCGCCTTGACCTGCGCCGCATAGACCGGCGTCGAATTGACCGAGGGATCGAGCGCACCGTCCGCCATCAACCGGGCGAGGCCCTGGCGGTTGCCCCCGCCGATCGCCGAGAAACTGCCGGCCACCACCAGCCGACCGTCGGTCTGGCGGGCGACCGCCCCCACCATACCCCCGAAGCAACTGGCGTCGAACCCCGGATCGAGCGTGCCGTCGGCGTTAAGCCGGGCCAGGTAGTCACGGGGCGTTCCGTTGTATTGGTGGAGGTAACCCGAGATGAGAAGCTGGTCGCCGGTCAGCACCACGACATCCGCAAGAATGTCGTCCGCGCCCGCACCGGCGTTATACGTCGGATCAAGCGAGCCGTTGGCAAGGAGCTGGGCCAGATGGCCGACGCTGGTCCCCGCATAGTTCGTGAAACGGCCCACCAGAACATACCGCCCGTCGCCCAGCATCTTTACCTGGTTGACCTCGCCATTGGCGCCGCTGCCCGGATCAAAAGAGGTATCAAGCGTGCCATCGGAGTTGAGCCGCGCCACCCGGTTGCGCGTCTGTCCGCCGACGCTGGTGAATCCGCCGCCAATCATGATCTTTCCGTCGGCCTGCAGCTCCACATGGCGCACATGCCCGAAACTCACGCTGGCGTTAAAGGCCGCATCCAGTGAGCCGTCTGCGTTGAATCGGGCCAGACCGCCGGGCGTGCCGCCGCCACCGCCGAAATTGCCACCGACGAGAATCTTGCCATCGGTCTGCCCGGCGAGCGTATAGACACTCGCAAATATGCCCGGGAACAGCATCGACTCATCGAGCAAACCGCCCGCCGTCAGGCACACCAGACCGTTGAAGGTGTGGTTCACGCCGGCGAGGTTGTAGAAATCGCCTCCGATCAGCACACGGCCGTCGGCCAGCGGCAGAACCGCCCCGACACGACCGTTGAGCTTGGGGGGAACGAACGAGCCATCGAGCGTGCCGTCCGCGTTGAACCGCGCGAGATTGGTCCGCGGCTGTCCGTCGATGGAGACGAAATCGCCCCCCACATAGAATTTGCCATCGGACGCGATCACCACCGTATAGGCCTCACCCCATGAACGGGTCAGCTTCAGGTTCGCCGCCGGATCGTTGACCAGAAGCCCGGGATAGCTCGTGGGCGCAACCGATAGACGCACCGTCTGGGAAATCGCCGGGCTGAGACCACTGTAGGCAATCACATCATAGAAGTCGGCGTCGGCGCGAACCGCGGGGTTGATAGTATGACTGGCGCCAGTGGCGCTCGCAATCGGCACCCCGTTCCGCCGCCATTGGTAGCCGAGATTGACGCCGTTTGCCGTGACGCTGAGCGTCGCCGGCTGCCCGCTCGTCACCGTGACATTCTGTGGCTGCGCGGTGATCGTCGGTGCCGGGTTGTTACCGGACAGCGTGACCACCTGGGAGGTGGTCGAGCCAAACGCATTGGTGATTGTCACCGCATAGCTGCCACCGGCTCCGGGCTGGACATTGTTCAGCGTGAGTGTCGCTCCGGTCGCGCCGGAAACCGGCAGCCCGTTGAAGAACCATTGATATTGGATGCCCTGGCCGGCGGCCGTGACCGTGAAGATCACGTTGTCGCCGGTATTTGCCGTCAGGCTGACCGGTTGGACCGTGATCGCCGGATCGGCGATGAAGTCATATTCGACCACGCCAAAGATTTGAGATCCAGGGACGTCATTCCACTTGGTGGTGTTAAGTTGCGAGGCCCAATACATCAGCGCGCAGTCCTCGTCACCCCAGGCATTGTTGGGCTCGCCAGCGTGCCAGTTGGAATAGGTCACCGGTTCCCCGCTCGACCAGGTTGTCCACACACTCTCGGTCGCCTGGTCCGTCAACCCGATCCAGAGATTCCCTCCCGCTCCGAAGAATCCTTCCAAAAAATCCTGCTCGGCCTGACTGTTGATCGCCACGAGATGGCCGCCGCGAGTCACCGCCCAAGCCTCCGCCTCGTTCCAATTCATGGTGCTCGGCGTCAGTTCATACGTGTGGCCATCGAATACACTGCGATTGCCCGCCACAAAGGCCGGAGCCGAAGTGTTGAGGCCGACCGCATTGCTCACCACCACATCGTAGCGGCCGACATCGGATGAACGGGCGTCGGCCAGCACCAAGGTCGTGTTCGTGGCCCCGGGAATGTCCACCCCGCCCTTCCGCCATTGATAGCTCAACGGCGCCTCACCCGTGGCCGTCACCGTGAGGGTCGCCGTGTTCCCGCTGGACAGCCGGACCGACTGGGGCTGACCGGTGATCACCGGAAACCCGTCCGGCAGGTTGATCGTCAGCGTGGCGGTTCCAGAATTAATGGTCTCACCATTCGCATTCGTCACGACGACGTGATAGACGCCGGCGTCACCCGGCAGGACATGGGTGATGGTGAGCGACGCGGAGTTGGCGCCGGTGATGTTGCCAACGTCTTCGAGGCCGTAGTCATTCCTCATCCAGTTGAAGTGCAATGGCAGGGTGCCGGAGGCTTCCACCGTGAATGTCACGTCGGCATCAAGACTCACCGTCTGGCTCACGGGCGGCGTCGTGATGACCGGCGGCGATCCCGGCAAGGTGCCAATCCGGATCGTGTTGTTGCCGGTGTCAGCAATGTAAATTTTTCCGGCACCGTCGACCTCGATTCCCCCTGAACCGGAGAACCGGGCTGAGCTGCCCGTGCCATCCGCGCTGCCAGTGACACCTGACAATCCGGCGAGTGCGGTCAACGTGCCAGTCGGAGTGATCTTTGCGAGGAAGCCTAGGCTGGTCAGGACATACACATTCCCCGAGTCGTCCGCGGCAACTCCAAGCAAGATGTTCAAACCACCGATCAGGGTGGAAACGGTTCCGTCTGGAGTGATCACGCGAATCGTGTAATTACCGCGCTCGGCCACGTAGAGATTTCCGGCCGCATTGACCGCGATGCCCCATGGCAGATAGAAGCGGGCAGCGGGGCCGGTGCCATCCACCGAGCCGGAGGAGCCCGTCAAACCCGCGACCGTGGTCACCACGCCATCCGGGGTAATTTTGCGGATCGTATGGTTGGCCGTATCCGTGACAAAGATGTTGCCAGAGGCATCCACCGCCACACCGGAGGGAGTATTGAACCGGGCGGCGCTGCCTGTGCCGTCAACATTGCCCGACGCCCCGGCGGTCCCAGCGAATGTCGTCACCATGCCATCCGGAGCAATCTTCCGGATCGTATGGTTGCCCGAGTCTGCGACGTAAGCGACACCGGTGGCGCCCAATGCTACGCCGATCGGAGCATTGAACCGGACAATGCTGCCAATGCCATCGGCGCTCCCGGAGCTGCCGGCCAATCCCAACACCGTCGTCACCACCCCGGCCGGAGTGACCTTGCGAATAACATGGTTGGAGCTGTCCGCCACATAGGCATTGCCACTGGCATCCACCGCCACGTCCGCGGGACTGGAAAAGCGGGCCGCACTGCCGGTGCCGTCCGTGCTGCCTGTGGCCGGCGGCAAGCCCACTACCGTGGTCACGACACCTTCGAGCGTAACCTTGCGGACCGTGGAATTCAAGCGGTCCGCGACGAACAGCTGCCCGGTGCTGTCTGCCGCCACCTTGAAGGGTGACCAGAACCGGGCGGCAGTGCCGGTGCCGTCCATGCTGCCATTCGTGAGCGCCAATCCGGCCAAGGTCGTAACCTCACCGGTCGGCGTGACCTTCCTGATCGTCGAGGCGCTGGAATCGCTCACATAGAGGTCGTTCCCATGAATGGTGATGCCTGTAAGCGTGCGGAACCGGGCGGTGCTGGCATTGCCATCAGCCGTGCCCGGACTTCCCGCCAACCCAGCCAAGGTCGTGACCACTCCTGCCGGAGTGAGTTTGCGGATCGTGTTTCCATCCGCCACGCAGATGTTACCGGAGGCATCGATGACGACGTCACGTGGATTGCCAAACCGGGCGGCGCTGCCCGTTCCGTCGGCTCCGCTGCCCGTTCCTCCGGCTGCACCGGCCAGTGTCGTCACCTCACCGGCGGGAGAGATCTTACGGATCGTCCTATTGGACATATCCGCCACATAGATCTGCCCGCTCTCGTCAACCGCCACGCCGGTCGGAAGATTGAACCGCGCGGCACTGCCGGTGCCGTCGACACTGCCAATACAACCGGCCAATCCCGCCACTGTCGTCACCGTGCCCCCCGGAGTGATCTTCCTGATCGTATGAGCCAGAACGTCTGCGACGAACAGATTGCCGGCAGAGTCGATCGTGATGCCCTCCGGCCAGATGAAACGGGCGGCGGAACCGGTCCCGTCCGCTGCACCCTGATAGCCGGCGAGCCCGGCAAAAGTTGAAACCTCGCCGCCAAGAGACATCTTGCGGATCGTATAGTTGGAGGAGTCGGCAATATAGATATTGCCGGACGCATCGACCGCGACGCCGGTCGGCCGGTTGACGCGGGCGACCAAACCTGTCCCGTCGTTCGAGCCGATGTTGGCCTGCCCGGCGAGGGTCGAGATGGTATATGGCTCATGCGGCGCGACCCTGAGTTTCGCGACACTGGAGGTTACATCGCCCCCGCCGTTGCTGACCATCACCGTATAATCGCCATTATTGCCAGACTGAGCCTGATTGATGGTAAGGACGGGCAAGGTCGCTCCGGCAATCGGAACTCCGTCCATATACCACTGGTAATTCAACGACCCCTGACCGAACGCCGTGACCGAAAGGCGTTGGGAAACTCCCGCGGTGACGATGCTACCTGCCGGCTGCACGGTGATCATGGGTGCCGCGGAATAGACGAAAGTGCCGCCGCTGGCGGCCGTACCGTTGGCAGTCGAGACTGTGATCGTCCCGTTAGTCAGCGCAGTGCCCGGGACGGTCGCCGTGATCTGGGCGGAAGAATTCACCGTGTAAACACTCGCCGCCACCCCGTTGAACTGCACGCTGGTGGCGCCGGAGAAGTTCGTGCCCGTGATGGTCACCGTCATTCCCGCGGTAAAGGTCGCCGGCGTGAAACCGGTGACGGTCGGCGGCGGCAGATTGACCATGAAGTTCGTCGCGCTGGTCGCGAGGCCCTTGCTGGTCTCGACGGTGATCGGACCGGTGGTCGCCCCGGTGGGCACATACACGCCGAGGTTGGTGGAATAATCGCTGACGGATGAAACCGGCGTTCCGTTGAACTTCACCACGGGCGGCACATCGCCCAAAGCCAACGCAGTGCCGTTGATGCTAACCCATGTCCCCACGGCACCGCTGCTGGGCGAAAAGCTCTGGATTGTCGGGGCGGGTGCCTCCGTGATCGTCAGCACGAGTGAACTGCTCACTGTGCCGGCGGCTGTTGTGACGGTGATCGAGGCCGGGCCCAAGGGAACCGTAGAGGGCACAGGTGCGCCGTTGATTTGCGTGGGGGAAGTGACCTGCGTGCGGGCCGGATTGGTCGTCACGCCACAGATCGCCAACGTCGCGCCGGGTTCATATCCCGTGCCCATGGCCATGATCTCCTGCCCGGCATAAGCCGTGGTTGGCCAGATATTGGTGATCGTGGGCGGCAGCAACGGCGACCACTCGAGCTGACAGTTGCCCATGATGCCGCCTCGTCCATCGATCGCGATCAGGTAGGTGACGCCGGCGGCGGCATCAAGCACCGCGGCGTTGGCGAATGACGGAGCACTCATCTCGTTCGAGGTGGCGCTACCGGCCACGGGGGTAAGAGCATCTATTGCGCTCCCGGTGTAAATCCCGAGGCGGACCGAGAAGCTGTTTTCCGTCCATGGTGAATGAAACGGGTTGAACAGGAAAAGGCCGCTTTGCGGTGCCGTCCACGCATACCAGACCGACGCACCGCCGGAATTGCCCGCGTGATCGGGCTCCCCGGTTTCCTTGGTCGCGTTGACGTTCGAGACCGGAACGGTGCCGGAGGCTCCCGTGATCGGCTGGGCATTGGCGTAGGCGTCGTTGGCCGGGGGCGACCCGCCGGCGACGACGAAGTCGGTTCCGGTGGTGACGCTGCCATGCTGCGTCTGGACGGTGATGGGGCCGGTGGTCGCGCTCACCGGCACGGGCAACAGCAACGCATTCTCGTTCCAGTTGAGTGAAGTGTATGTCACACCGTTGAAGGACATCTGCGGCTGGAGGAAATTTGCCCCGGTGATGAGGACCATCGAATTGACCGGCCCGGTGGTCGGCGAGAAACCGGTTATGATCGGAGCCAGCGTGGAGGTGAAATGCCCGGTGCTCGCGGCGGTGCCGCTGGGCGTCGTGATGGAAATCGGGCCGTCGACCGGAGTCGTCCACGGCACGATCGCCGTGATCTGGGTGGGGGAATCCACGGTGAAGCTCTGCGCCGGCGTTCCATTGAAGAGCACGCCGGTGGCCCCGGTGAAGTTTGTGCCCGTGATCACCACGGTCAGGCCGCGCCCGATGGCCGCCGGGGTAAATGACGTGATCGTCGGCGCTGTCCCGGATCCGCCGCTGCCAGCCAGCAGCATCCCGCGCACATCACCGCTCAAACTCCCGTCCATGCTGAAACCATCGGTCCAGACCAGCAGGCACTGGTTGCCGGCGCGAATGACCGGAGACAGAGCCTGGTTGCCGGCACCCACGACCAGATTGAAGGCCGTGCCCACCGGTGTGCCGCCGGCCCCGATATAACACCCGGCTACGTCGAGACCGTTGGGGTCCGGGTGCTGTTCAGTCCACGTCACAAGGTAGCAGGTCCCGTCAAAAGCGATGACCGGCAACATCGGACTCCCCGCCGGACCGGCAAGGGTGAATTCCGCTCCGAGGAATCCCCCGGCCGGTGTCACCACCCGTCCGCGCAATTCCCAAATTGTTTCGGCCGGATAACCCGGTCCGGTGTCATGGTTCCAGACGACAAGGAAGTTGGCCCCGTCGGTCGCCACGCTCAGCGGATTGTGACTCGGCGAGACCGTGCCCGTGACCGTGATGACATCGGACATCACGCCGGCACTGGAGATCAGCCGGCCCTGCACGATATTCTGATTGCCGCCGATGTGCGCCGGCCACGCCGCCAGATAAGTGCTTCCGTTCCACGCCACCGCCTGAAGGGTTCCTTTGGCATTGGTCGCGAGGATGAATTCATCGCCAACGTTTCCGGCCGTCGTAACGAACCGGCCGCACATGTTGGAGGAGTTGTAGTAGTCTCCGCCCAGATCCGGCCATTCGCCGGGATGTGAGTCGGTATAGAGAACGAGATAGTTGGTGCCGTCGAAGGCCATCCCCTGAGGTGATTGCTTCGTGGAAGCCCCCGCCCTCACCGGAAAGGCAAACGGCGAACCGACCAATGCGCCACCCGGACTGACGAATGCACCATAGAGACGTTTGACGGGTTGCAGGACATCGTCCTCCCAGACCATGAGGTAGTTCGTGCCGTCGAAGGCCACCAACGGCATGCCCCCGGTCCGTCCGGTCGAGATGCGCGATCCCACCAAGGTTCCGGTCTGCGAAACCAGCTGGGCGGTTACGCTGGTGTGCAGGGCGGCATCGCCCTGGATGCCGACGAGAAAATTCGTCCCGTCGAAAGCCACGCCGCTGCCCCATTCATTACCGGCTGTCGCCGCAATCGGAATAGTCGGCAGATTCAGCGCGGCCTCCGCACTGGTCGTGCTGCCAGAGCTGTCCGTCACCACGACCGTATAATAGCCCACGTCGGCGGGCTGGACATTCTGGATGGTGAGTGAGGCATTCGTGGCACCACTCAGGGCTGCGCCGTCCTTCCTCCACTGGTATGTCAGCGGCGGCGTGCCACCCGCGGCCACGCTGAAAGTGACATTCGCACCGATATTGACTGTCTGCGACTGCGGCTGCGTCGGAATGGAGGGCGGGACCACGCGGAGCGTCTGAATTTCACCCGCGCTGAGCCCACGGGCATAAATGCGCACCTCGTCGAGCGCCCCGCTGAGGAAGAAACCGCGCGGGTCGACGGAGCCCGGAGTGTCGGTGGGGTTGCCACGATGTCCCAGTTTCAAAGAAGCGGTGCTGCTGAACGACGGCGTGTAGGTTCCGCCCTGGGTCGCCGTGCCGTCGAGATACATCGTGAAGGCATTCCCCGTCCGGGTGACAGCGACATGATGCCAGGCCGCCGCGGCCATCGCGGTGGAGTTCAACTGCCGGCCGCCATCGAATCCAAAATATAACGCGCCGTCCATCATCCCGAGGCTCCAGCCCGTTCGCAGCACCGATTCCGTCTCGATGTATTTTTCAATCACGATCTGCTCACCCGAGACATTGTCGAAGCGGACCCAAAACGTGATCGTGAAGTCTCCAGTGCCAAAGTCACCAGTGTTGGTTCCCAGATCGACCCAACCATCAACCCCGTCGAAGACGAAAGCCTGACCGAGCTTGCCCGCGCCAAAGGTGGTGCCCCCGAGGAGGGCTCCGGCTGCATTGTGCCCGGTGGCATCAGACGCATTCTCCTCCGCCTGCCACCAACCCGAGAAGCCGGGCTCGGACGTGATTGTCAGCGTGGCCGTATTGCTCGTCGCGGGCGTGCCGACGTCGTTATTTATGATGACCGTATATTCGCCAGCATCGCCGATCCCGACGCCGGTCAGTGTCAACGTCGCGGTCCCCGTGCCGGAAATGTTTCTGTTGTCAGTGAGCGGTGTGCCGCCCTTCCGCCAGACGTAGCTCAGCGGAGGTGTGCCCGTTGCGACGACGCTGAACATGGCGTTCGCGTCAACAGTGACCGTCTGCGATTGAGGTTGTGTCGTGATGTTCGGCGCGGTCTGCGCATTGAGCAAACCGGCCGAGGCAATGAAGAGAGCGACCAGAGATCGGAGGAATCGCGTATTCATGGGAAGTGCAAAAAGAAGCTTGGCGGCGGCTCTTGGGCATGGCTTTGCCCCAGCTCTGGCCGACTGTGAGTTGTATTATTTCGCCAGGAGACAGAAGCCCCGGCAGTCGACGGCTGATTCAACAATGGTAGGCGCCGAGCCTCAGGATTTCAGGAACGGAACTGCGGATGGAAACCCGTGGACAAATCAGCCATCTGCTTGAGTCTGACAAAGGCAGAAATACTGCCTTGTATTCTCGGAGAGCTGCTCTCCGCCTCCCTGCGCTATTACGTGCCAGTGCAGGCAAAACGACCGCAACCTGAGCTAAGGTATACATCCGGGGCAACTGCCGGCCAAGACGTCTATACGTTAAGATATGCTACTAGCTATCATATATATATATAACAATGATATTCGTTTCTCTCTTTATTATAGTCACTTAATTACTACATGACATAAGAATATCTTTCCAAATATTGAATAGCTAGAGCAGCTTGGATGGAATCAACTATTGCGAAATCTCAAACAATCCTGGCATTTGCAGCACCACTGTAACGGACACGCATGCGCATCCCTCCGAAGGCAGCCCGCCGCCAAACCGGCCTTCGATATCACGCCGGCACATCTCGTCACCGGCCTCATTACCGAACGTGGCGTCGCCCCGGCCAACATCGGAGGACTCCGCCGGCTTTCCCATGAATTGACGGTCGGCCCTTTAAGTGTGATCGAATGATGGTTGCCCGGAGCTCCTTCGGGAGCCAGCTTGCCGTCATGCGCATGGTCCTGCTTGCCGCTCTCCTGGTGTCGATCTCATCCGCCGCCGAACCCACTTGGCACCTGTCGCTCCAGCTCTACAGCCTGCACGAGCACACGACCGAGACCGACCTGACCAACAACACACCTGGTATCGGCATCATCCGCGAAACGGACGATCACTGGCTGGCCGGCGCGGGCATTTTCCGCAACAGCCTCGCCCGCACCGCCGGTTACGCCTATATCGGCAAGCAATGGCCCGTCGGCCGCGTCCTGGTCGGCGGTATCGCCGGCGTGACGCATCACTACAACTACAACAACGGCGGCCTGGTCCCGCTCGGCGCCGCCCTCGTCACCGTGCCGCTGGCGGACCGCTGGGCCCTCGACTTGATCGGCATCCCGCGCCTCAGCGGCTACACCTACACCACGCTGCACATCGCGGTGCGCTGGCAATTTCGCTGAGACCGCCGCGTGTTTTTCTCCGCGGCCAAAAAAATATTTTCCCGAACCGGTCCCGTAACTGGGCAAAAGTCAGCCGGTTGCTGTTTCGTATCACCCGGCACCGGAAAATCCTAAAAATTTTTCTGGCATAACGCGCCGGAGTTTGCACGCTGCGCCCTGCATCAGGAAAGGATCGGCTGGAAACAGTCGGTTCTGCCAACCGGGTCTAGGAGTGATCACGGTGGTTTCGAGTGACGCAAGTCACCCGGATGTGCGAGGGGTAAAACCCTCGAACAAAAAACTCCTCCTAAAAAACGGAAAGCCGCCTGATGCCCTCAGGCGGCTTTCGTTTTTCCGGAAAACCCTGATGCGCGAACGATTAACTAACCATCAACCGCTCACGCATCATGTCCAACCTCATCACCCTCGCCTCCCTTCGCATCAGCGAAGCGAATCCCAACCACCATCTCTGGAACAACAACGGGACGTGGTTCCTGCATTACACGGTCTACCCGACCCCGTTCACCAAGGAGCGCATCCGCCGCTCGCTCGGCACCAAGGATGTCAACGTCGCCCGCGAGCGCCGGGACCAGTTTTTCAACAACCTGGCCAAGCAGTCCGCCGCTCCCGCACCTTCTCGCGAGGTTGCCCTCGCCTGCTAATTTCAGCCATAGCAAACAACCAGAGGCACGCCGCGAGGCGTGCCTTTTTTTGCGGTAATTACTGTAGCGGCGCTCTGTGCGCGCCGTCCCAAGCCCCGCGGTCATAGACCGCCGCTACAGATCCTCACGGAATCCGCAATTGCATGCCGACCCGCAGCGCGCTGGAGCCTTGCAACAGATCCCGGTTGGCCTGGAAAATCTCCTGCCAGCGGTTGGCCGTGCCGTAATAGCGCAGGCTGATCCGCGACAGCGAGTCCCCCTCGACCACGGTGTGGTAGCGAATTTCGGGCTGGGCGGCGGTCACGGACGTGGCGACCGGTCGCACCGGCGCCACTCCGCCCGCGGCGATGGTCGATGCCGGCGTGCCGAGCCGGGCGGCCGCGGCGATCTGGTCAAGTGTGCCCTGCGCCTGGTTGAGCCGCGCCGCGAGGGCGCCGTTCTCCGTCCGCAACTGCGTGATGATCGCCAGCCGGTCGCGGTCCTGCGCCGCCGCGGCCTCCGCCATGCGCGCTTGCGCCGTGCGGGTGCTCTCCAGATCGCGTCGCAACTGCGCGAGCTGCGCGGTCACGGCGTCGATGTTCTGCTGGGCGCTGCGGTCCGAATCCGTTTTCTGCTGCTCGGCGTTCCGCACGTTCTGCGTCAGGCGGTTGATGTCGGCGCGATAGGATTCGACGAGGCGGCGCATGTCTTCGCGCTCCTGTTCCAATTTCGTGTTGGCCTGCGTCAGTTCGGCCACGGTGGCGTTGGTTGAATCCGAAGCCTTCTCCGCCTCGGTCGCGCGGCTCTGCAACGCCGCGAGGTCGGCCTGCGCCTTGTCCGCCGCTTGCTTGCTGGCGGCGGCGACGGCCGTCACCTCGGCGTTGTCCTTTTGGAGGGTGTCCACTTCCTGCTGCGTCTTCAGCAACTGGGCGCCGACGGCTTCGAGCCGTTCCTGCAACGCGGCCTTTTCCTCGGAAAGGCCGGGCAGCGTGGTCGCAACCTTGCGCGCGTCTTCGATCTGCTGCTGGAATGTCGCCTTCTCGCTGGTGAGCGACTGGACGTCGGCGGCCAGTTTTTCGTTTTGCCGCTTCAATTCGTCCCCGGCTACCGTCAGATCGTCGACCCGGGCCTGCAACCGGTCATACTTGTCCTTGTCGACCGTCGGCGTCTCGGACTGCTTGGCGCTCAGAAGGGCCCGATTGGCTTCGGTGAGCGCCTTGTTGGTTTCCCGGGTGCGCTGGAGCTGCGACGCCAGGGTGGCGATCTCCTTCGCGGTGTTGCTGCGCTCATCCTCCATCTGTCCCTCCAGTTCCTTGATGTGGGCCTGCAGCGTGCTGATTTCCATCTTGTAGGCGTCGGGCTGGGCGGCGCTGACGGCCTGCGACTGTGCCGCCAGCGCGGCGGCGGTGGATTTTCGCGCACTGTCCAAATCCTTTTCGAGCCGGTCGTTCGTGCCCGTCAGATCCGCCACCGTGGCGTTGAGCTTGTCGATGCTCTGGTTGGCCTCGGCGAGCTGGTCTTGCATCTTCTTCGCGTCTTCCCCGCCCTGCGCGCGGATCGTGCCGGCTTCTTCCAATTGCTTGGTCAGCTCGGCCACCCTGGTCTGGGCGGCGTCGAGATCCCGCCGGTTCGCGGTCATGAAACTGGCCAGCTGTTCGCTGTCGCGGGTGAGCTGCTCGTTCTTGGCCCGGAGGGTGGCCACCTCGTCCGTCGTCGCATGCAAACGGCTGTTCTCCTCGCGCAAGGCCGCGGCATCGGTGGCGCCCTGTTTCGCCGCGGCCAGTTCCCTGTCGAGCCGGTCGTTGGCCGCCGTCAGTTCCGCCACGGTGGCGACCGTCTTGTCGAGCGTCTGGCTGGTCTCCGCCAGTTGCTTCTTCAAGTCGTCCAGGCCGGAGGCGCTGTCCGTCGGCTGGCTCCGGGCTTTCTGCAAATCAGCCTCGAGCGAGGCCACGCGATCCTGGGCTTGGAGAAAAGCGTCGTGCTCTTTCGCCACCTTGGCCGCCAGCGTCTGGTTATCCTCGCGCAAGGCAGCCGCGTCCGTCGAATCGTGCCGGAGTTTGGCGAGCTCGTCCTGTATGGATTTTTGGTCGGACAATCCCTGTCTCGCGTCGGCGAGGTCTTTTTCCAAACGTGCATTGGTCGACTTGAGGTCCGCCAGTTCGACCTGCAGTTGCCGGACGCCATCGCCGGACTGCGTCGAAACCGAGCGGGCATCCGCCAGCTGTTTCTCCAATTCCGCCGTGCGCGCCTGCGCCTGGTCGAGCTCCTGCCGACGAGCGCTCATCAAGCCGGCGAGCTGCTCGCTGTCGCGGCTGAGTTGTTCGTTCTTCGCCCGCAAGGTGGCGGTCTCCGTCAACACGGCCTGATGCTCCTCGCGCAAGCTGGCCAGGGCGGCTGATTCGGTCCGCAGTTTCGCCACTTCCTCCTTCAAGGCATCGGCGCCGGCCGCGGCCTCGCGGGCCGCGGCCAGTTCCTGCTGGAGGCCGGCGGTCTGTTCCTGCGCCTTCGCCAGTTCGTCCCGGCTCGCTTGGTTGGCCGTTTTCAGGTCGGCCACGGCAGCGGCATTCTGCTCGAGTGATTGGTTTGCCGCGGCCAGCTGCTTCTTCAGGTCTTCAATTCCTTCGTTGCTGCCCGAGGATTTCCGCTGGGCGATGCGCAGATCGCTTTCCAAGGTGGTCACGCGCGCCCGCGCCTGCACGAGGCCGTCATGCTCGGCGGCCGTCTTTTCTGCCAACCCCTGGTTCTCCTGCGCCAGCTGCCGGGCCTTCTGCTCCTGCGCCGCGAGCGCCGTCCGGCCCTCGTCGGCCTGCTTTTGGGCGTCGGCGAACTTCTGCCGCAGATCCGCAGTCTCGGCGGCGGACGCCTGCAAGCGCGCTGCGGAATCCTGCAGATCCTTCGCCTGCGACTGTGTCAAAGTCTCGAGTCCGGCCTTGTCCGACTGCAGCGCCTGGAGCTGCTCCTGCAGACGTGCGAGGTTCTGCTCGGCCTCCGCCAGTTTCGGGGCCAGGGATTCGGCGGCCGGCGGCTTGGGCTGCGATTCCAATTCGGCCACGCGGGCGGCCAGGCG
>Ga0066487_100115_pt1 | contig 28096 bp, 27 predicted proteins | sample LakWasM129_HOW14_2_FD_59588 | JGI IMG/M metagenome (GOLD analysis project Ga0066487, IMG submission 59588) | Freshwater sediment methanotrophic microbial communities from Lake Washington under simulated oxygen tension - Sediment Metagenome 129_HOW14 | ecosystem: Environmental > Aquatic >... | reverse complement strand
GGATCTGACGGGAACCGCGACTGGTGATGTCCACGCTCAGGCAGCGGGTGCCGGTTCGGGCCAGAACTCGTTCGATGGCCTGCACCAGCTCAGCCCACTCCACCGGACCGATCAGCCGCAGGCGCTGCTGCGACATTTGCGGGTTCGCCGCCGGCACCGATTCGACCGTCCAGCCGCCAGGTAGGTCGATGTCCGTCCGTCGTCGACGCAGAATCTCCACCGCCGCCTTGGCGGCATGGACGGCTGCGTCGTCACAGGAAGCGAGGCGCTGCCGTTCCTCCCGCAACCGCATGAGTTCAGCATCCTGGCCGAGCCGGGTGAGATCGCCGCGGGTGCGTAGCACGAGCACCGCAGCCAGGAGTGCCGCACTGCAAACCAGGGCGCCCCATTGTTGCATGGTCGGGGGCCGTTTCATCGCCAGAGTCCGCGTATCGTGAATTCCGCACTGGGCGGTGCGATGTCGCCTTCCGCCAGAGTCCAGCGCGCATCCGCACCAGTGAGACTGTCCCGCCACCCCCTCCAATCGGCTGCGACCAATCCTGCGGAGACACCGCCCTCGAGCCGGAATCCTTGGCGGTCGGCTTGGAGCCGGGTGAGCACGACCGCAGGCGGCAGATTCCGCGGCACCGCCCGCAGCAGCGCAACCCACGCGAGAGGGTCGGGCGCCAGCGCCGCCTGTTCGTCCGTGAGCCGGAGAAGTTCGGCTTCGTTGCGTTGCAGCGGAGCAATCTCTTCACGAAGCGCCTGCTTCTCCGCCTCGATGGCGCCCCGCCCGGTGAGCCCCGCGAGCAGTTCGCGCGCAGGCCCCGCTCCGGCGACGGCCGCCGAGACGAAGCAGGCGAGGGCGGCCAGCAGCACGAGTTGCGGGAAAGTGACCCGGGGCACCGACGGCAGGAGCTGCGCCGGGTGTCGCGGATTGAGGGCTGCCTGCTTGGCCAGCGCCTCCCACAGGGTGAACACTCCGACGATTTGCGCATCCGAGACCGGGATGCGTTCGTTGAGTTTTTCAACCAGGGCCTCATCCGTCGTCACGTAGAGGACGAATTCCGTCCCGGCCTTGGCCGCCACACCGCCCAGGTGCGCGGTCACCGCGGTGAGCACGTCGCCCTGCCGACCCGCACGCACGGCGCGCACCCCGTCGCCGGAATGACGGTAGAGGCAGAACCGGTCGGCCTCGATCGCGCAGACCGTCATCGCGCCCGATTCCGAGAGTTCCGGCGGCAGCGCATTGAGCCAGGTGGCCATCGGCCAGACGGAGCCGACCGTGAAACCGTGCTCCTGCAGCCGCTGGACGAGGGCAAACAGCGCGGGTCGTGTCTCGTAATGCAGGAGGGTGTTGAAGCCCCCGTGCGCGCCGAGAATCGGCTCGTAGCCCCAAACATGGCCGGGGTGGAGGACGACCGGATGTTCGTCGGCGAGCGCCATGGCCAGGGTCGAGCGGTTGCCGTTCGGGCAGTCCACGGCCACCGTGGCGAAGTCGTCCGGCTGGTAGACCAGCCGGATCGTTTTCACCGGCGCGCTCCACGCCGAGGCCAGCATGTCCGCAGCCTGGCCTGGCTCGGCGAACGGCACCGGAAGCCGGTGGTGGGGCAGCCACCAACGATCGCCCCAAAGGAGAACAGTGATCATATTAGAGCGCGGTGATGTAGACAAACACGTCCGTCACCCCGTTTACCGGGGCGGCATACGCCACTACGCCAGCATCTGAGGCGGCGCCCTCCACCGGGGCGAACTGCGCGCCGTTCATGGCCAGCGCCAGCTCATAGGCATCCTTCGCCGGGCACACCGGAATGACCAAGTAGGCGATCACATAGTTCGCATTGATCCCGTTGACGGTGCCATCGAGACGGAAATTGGCCCCCTGGGCCACTGATGGCAGCAAAGCGGGATTGGCGGTCCGCGCCTCGACGCGGGTGATGGCCGACCAGTTCCGCAAGGGCGCCGCATCCGGGGTCATGATGAACGCCTGGGCCGCCTGGCTCCAGGCCATCTCGTTGCCGGTGCCGGTGGAAGCGAAGACCTGGGTCCCCATCCGGAGCGATAATGGCCGCTCCAGCTTGCCGACCGCTAGGAGCACCGCGTCGAGCCGGGCGCCGTTGCCCTTGGCCGTGTCGGTGGCCCCGGCGAGCGCCGCACCGGAGCAGGGGACGCCCGTCCCCTCGGTGCGCGGCATGCTGCCGTTGCCGCCCGGCATGGACAAGTAGTCCGTCAGGGCGGTCTTGAGCGTATTGACCGTGCCGGCGACCTGCTGGATGCGCGCGTTGCGCAGCGCGTCGAAGCCCTTGGGCAGGAGCAGGCCGACCAGCACGGAAACGATGGCGAGGACCAGGACCAGTTCGAGCAACGAATAGCCTTGGGAAGGATGATGATGTTTTTTCATGGGATGTTTTGGTTGTGGGCCTCGCGGCCCGGTGAAAATCAGAGAACGCGCGCCACCTGTTCGACGGTGGTGAGTCCGGCCCCGGCGGCCGCGAGCCCGTTCTGCCACAGGGTCGCGTGGCCCTCGCGGTCGCGGAGCGCGGCCAGTTCCTCGAACGGCGCGTTCGCCGCAATGAGCGGCAGGAACTTCTGGGCGGGGATCACCTCGTGAATGGCGATCCGCCCGCGGTAGCCGCGTTCGCGGCAAGCGGGGCAGCCGATCGAACGGTAGAACTGCGCCTCCGGGAGTCGGTGCTGCTCGCGGAGCCGGTCGTTTTCCGGATGCGGGGCCTTGCACTCGGCGCAAAGTTTCCGGACCAACCGTTGGGCCGCGAGCAGCCGGAGCGAAGCAGCGAGCAGGAAACTTTCCACGCCCAGGTCGCGCAGCCGTGGCACGGCCGACAACGCGTCGTTCGTGTGCAGCGTGGAGAGCACCAGATGGCCGGTGAGCGCCGCACGGATCGCGAGTTGGGCGGTCTCGCCGTCGCGGGTCTCGCCGACGAGGATCACGTCGGGATTCTGCCGGAGCAGGGAGCGGAGCGACGCGGCAAAGGTGAGGCCGATCTTTTCGCGGATCTCCGTCTGCCGGATGCCGGTGAACTCGTATTCGACCGGATCCTCCAGCGTGTGGATCGCGCGGTCGCGGTGGTCCAGGAGGTGAAGGGCGGAGTGGAGCGTGGTCGTTTTGCCCGAACCGGTCGGCCCTGTGAGATAGATGAGCCCGGCGGGTCCGGTGAGAGCGGTGTGCAGGGCTTGGGCCTGCGTGGGCGCCAGACCCAGCGCAGCGAACGACTGGGTCGGCATCGTCTGGTCGAGGAGCCGGATGACGAGGCTCTCGCCATGCACCGTGGGTAGGGTAGAGAGCCGGAGATGATACCGCTGCCCCTTCTCGCGGAACACGGCGCGACCGTCCTGGGGAAGGCGCTTTTCCGTGATGTCCATCCCGCCGAAAATCTTGCCGCGCGCCAGCACGGCGTCGCGTTGGGCCAACGGCAAGGTGGTGTGGTCGCGCATTTCCCCATCGAGCCGGAAGCGGATGAGGAGTCCGCCTTCCTTCGGTTCGCAGTGGATGTCGCTGGCCCCTTCGGCGATGCCCGCCCGCAGAAGGCGCTCGAGAGTCCGGGTGGTGTCGTCGCCTGCGACGACCGCGCCACCGGCCGGCACCGGTTTGCTCACTTTGAGGAAATCGAGCATCAGTAGCGGATGAGTCGGGGCGTGAGGAAGATCACGAGTTCCGTGCGGTTGCGCAGCGTGGCCTTGCTCTTGAATGCCCGGCCGACGACGGGCACGGCGCCCAGGATAGGCACGGCCCGGGTGGATTCACCCGAGTCCTCGGAAATGAGCCCGCCGATGACGGCGGTTTCGCCATCCTTGAGCCGGACAATGGTCGAGGCCTGCTTGACCTCGGTGACGGGTGCAGTCTGCCGGCCGTCCGGACTCGTGACGATGGACTGGAGGCGGGTGATGGCGGGCAGCACATCGAGGGTGATGATGCCGTTGCCGTCGATCTGCGGGGTGACCGCCAGAATGGTGCCGATGGTGATGGTGGAGACCGAGAAGTTCTCCTGCGTCTGGTTGACCGGACTGGTCGTGCCGGTGGTCTGGAATGACGTGCTCTGTTGTAACCGAAAAAAAGGCCGGTCTTCCCCGATTTTAATCACTGCTGTTTGATTATTGAGGGTGCGCAGTCGGGGTTGGGCGACGGTCTTGAGGTCACCCTGTTGCTTGAGGGCGTTGATGACGGCACTCGCACGGCCGATGCCCAAGTTGGCAGAAAAGGTGTTCGCACTGAGGAGCGTGCCGCCCACCCCCGTGACATCGACGGGAGCCCCGGCCGCGATGGTGGCACTTCCGCGCAACGGGCCTGTGGCCAGATCCCAGTCGACGCCGAGCTTCTGCTCGTCGTGCAGGGTGACCTCGACCAACCGGGCCTCGATCTCGACCTGCTGGGTGATGCGGTGGTTGACCAGTTCGATGAAAGCCCGGACCACCGCGTGCCGGGTCACCGGCGCGGTTACTTGCGCGACTCCGCTGAAGCGATTGAGCACCAGACCGTCGCCGTCCTTGAGCATCGAGCGCAGCTCGGCCTCCAGCGTGGTCCAGAACGTGGTCTGGTTTTCTTGGCTGATCGAGATCTGGGTGGCATCCGCCGCCAGTCCGTTGGCCCCGAGCGACTGGGATTGCTGCGCAGTGAGTGCGGTTATCGGTCCGGTGCCCGTGTTGCCATTGTTTGCTCCCCCCAGGGTGATGGAGGCGCTGCCGGAGCCGCTGCGCGTGAGCTGTGGGTAGTCGATCGGGTAGAGAACCGTCTTGAGCCGCCGGACCATGAGAGTGTCACCTGACTCTTCAAAGTAGAAGCCGAGCGGGCCCGTGAGGTTCGTCAGCGTGGTGCGCAGATTTGTCGCGGGCAGCTCGGCCGTGACCTTGCCTGTCAGGTCCGGCTCAGCGAGAATCGTGGTCTGACTGGCCCGGCCCAATACCCGCAAGGCTGCGGGAAGCGTAGCATTGTCGAACCGCAGGGCGGGCACGGCTCGGTCGAGCGGGGACTCGGCGGCGAAGGCCGCGTGGGTCAGAAGCAGGCAAAGGAGAATTCTCATGGGAGGAAGGGTCAGGGGTTTTCGAGCACGAAGGGGGCGGTGCCGGCCTCGGCGCTGGCTTGAAACAAAGTGCGGCCGGCAGGCCGGTATTTGAGGAAAGCCGCCGCGACCGCATTGAAGGTTTGGTTTACGCTCGTCGCCGAAAGGTAGGTCGCATCGCCCGGCTGGCTCGCTTGCACGGTCACGGATCCCGGTCCCGTGATGGTGAGCTGGTTGCCGCTGACTATGGCCGATCCTGACAGGACCGTGTAGGTGACAGGCAGTCCCGAGGAAGCACTGCCCCCGAGCGCAAATGCTGGTGCACCCACCGGCTGGTTGCCCGGTGATGGGAATGTGATGGCTTGCGCGGTCCTGCTCGTGAAGACCGCCTGCACATTGAGCGGACTGGTCAGCGTGAGCAGAATGCTCGGGACGGTCCCGGACGCATCGCCGGCCCAGCCAACGAAACGGTGGGTTGAGTCGGGCGTAGCCGATATAGTGATGCTCGTGCCGTAGGGATAGGTGCCGCCGGGGGTTACGCCGCCGCCCGTCGTGGCGCTCGTAGTAAGCGCAAACACCTTGGGCGAGAAATTTGCCTGCACGGATTTGTTACGATCCATGGGCACCCCGACCGGATTGGCACTGCCGCCGACATCCCCGCTCCAACCCGCAAAGTCGTGTGTGCCATCGGGGATGGCGCTTATATATACTACCGTGCCGGCGTTGTAGGTGCCCCCGGGCGAAATGGCCCCGCCCGGTCCTGCGCTGGTTCCCAACGAATATTGTGCCGGCGGTGCCACGACCGTGATGGCGACGGTCGCGGAATAATACCACCCACTGCCATCGCTGGCGGCGCTGCGGACGTAGTAGGTGCCGGCATCAGTGAAGGTGAAACTGGCCGTGCGTGTTGAATTCGCCCCGGAACCGACCGGCCCGCCCTGAAAGGGCTCGCCGGTGGCGAAGCCGCCCTGCCAATTCCAGTCTCCGGCCGGCCGCTGGATGTCGAGATTGTGGTTCGCAATGTTGCCGTCCGGGTCGGTCGCTTGGGCGCTGATCGTGAGCGTGGTCCCCGCCGTCACGGTTTGACCGCCCGAGGAAAGCAGTGTGACCGTGGGCGGGTTGTTGGCCACCGGATTGATTGTGACGACCTGTGTGATGACGGGGGAAGTGGCTCCGCCACTGTCGACCGCTTGGGCGGTGAAGGTCACGGTCTGCGGCCCGGAATCGGTCGTAGGATTACCGGAATCTCCATCCGTTCCGTTACCACCGCCGGCAAAGGCGAAGGGCTGCCCGTTTTTCCAGACGTTGACCTGAGTCAGGTTGCCATCGGCGTCATTGGCGTGTGCCGAAATCGTGTAGGTCTGGCCAGTGGCCACGGAGCCGGGCGAACTGGTCCAAGCGATCGTTGGCGCCTGGTTCGCCGATGGTGGAACCGACCCGCTGACGAACGAGGTGTTGGTCCAAACCGTGGTGGCGAGATACTGCGAGGCCCAGGAGGTATAGCGCCAGAGACGGAGCGTGTAGGTCCCTGGCGTCAGCCCCGTGAGGTGCCATATTGCCGACAGATCACCGTCGGCCACTTCGCCGCCGGAGGTATAGACGGCCACCCACCAACTGATGTCGCTGACCGAGCCAGGTCCGCTCGTGGTATACGCCGGGCCGTCGGAGTAGAGGCTGGCAGCCACATCGGCTACCTGCTGGCCGTTGGCATCGAAAAGCTGTATCTGGCCAGGTGCGCTGATTTGCGGGTAGTCGTCACACGCCCAGCTGATATTGAACGACACATCGTAAGCGGAGCTGGGGACAATGATCGTTTGCGTCGTGTAGCTGGAGGTCGCCCGATTGAAGGCATGGGCGGCGGAGACCAGGACCAGGAGGAGGGCAAAGCGGATTAGTGTTTTCATTGGACGGTGATGGTGGCGTTTTCGCGGAGCCGGAACTGGAGGGCCTGCACGCCGGGCAGGCTCGTCCCGCGGTTGATGGTGATGAGCCGCCCGCCGAGGATCTCCGGCGTGACATTCGCCCCGGAATTCGCCGGGGCCGTGAACGCGGGCGACACGTTGTTGAACGAAACGAAAGCCGAATCAGTCGCGTGGTTGTTATTCACCGTGACGGTGAATTTCGGCAGCACGATCCGCCGGACGCAGAGCCGGTAGACCTGGGTCAGGCCGCCGCTCCCTTGCGTCCAGGCGCTCAACTGCGCCGGCGTGATCTTCCCGGTCCAGTAGGCCGGTGGCTGCGCGGTGCGGCTTTCCCAGTCGCTGTTCCAAAGCGCGTCGAACCAAGCTGCGGAAGCTTCATAGGGTGGCAGCACGAGCTGATCCGAGCGGGCCGTCAGACTGACGAGGAGAAAGCGCTGCCGGCCGGATTCACTTGGTCCTGCGAAGAGGAGCCGGGGATTGCCCGTGGAATTGTATGCGAGTTGGGCCAGCGCGGGCTGCGACGCCGTCGTCGGGGCCACGCCAATCTGGGGAGTGAGGCCGCGTGCTCGCGCCGCCTTGGCGAACCAGTCGGCGACGGCAGTTATGGCGGACGTGTCAGTGGTCGAGGTCGAGAACCGGGTGGCCGTGTCGGCCGGACCGATGGTTCCTGGCATCGCGGCGATGTTGTCGTTGGATAGATCGGTCGCATCAAACGTCGTGGCCAGGGTGGCGGCCAGTTCATCAAGCGATTTGGCCTCAGCGTCGCGGCGGCCCCGTTCGATTACTTCGCGCAGCGAGGGCGCGATCGTTGCGACGAGGATGCCGAGCACAAATAGCACGAGGACGATTTCGAGCAGGGAGAAGGCCCGTAGGGCGCGGAGCCCGTGGGTCCGCACGGCGGAATTTCCGGCAAGATAAGAGTAGAAAACCATGGTCAGCGGGTGTTGATCCCGCCGAGGAGCGAGAAGAGAGGGAGGAAGAAGGAGAGTGCCATGAGCCCCACGATGGCGGTGAGTCCGGCGAGGAGCATCGGCTCCAGGAGAGCCAGCACGGTGGCAAGTCGTTCGCGCGCCCGGCGCGCGGCGTAGATTTCGATATGCTGGAGAGCGGTGCCCAGTTGCCCGGTGGTCTCCCCGGACTTGAGTGCCGGGATGATGAAACCCGGGAAGGCGTGCTTCTTCGGCAGCGAAGTGTAGAGGGGCCGGCCGATAGCGACGCCTTCACGCGCGGTGAGAAGGTCTCGCGCGAGGACCGCGTGGTTCATGAGTTCCGCTCCGGTGGCGAGGGAGTCCAGGAGCGGCACTCCCGCTCCGTGGAGGAGTCGGCAATGGGAGGCGAACCGCGCCGTTGCGAGGCAACGGATTGTCTCGCCGAGCACCGGCACGCGCAGCAGGGCGGCATCACGCAGGAAGCGCAGCTTCGGGGCGCGCATCGCGAACACGGCGCCGATGGGCAGGGCGCCGGCCAGGGCGAGGAGCACCGGCCACCCTGCGCGGACCAGTTCGCTCGTGCGGATCATCGCGACCGTGAGTGCAGGCAGTGTCAGGTGCAGCGACAGGAAGATTTCCGCGAACTTCGGCACGACCCCGCCGAGCAGGAAAAAAATCAGGCCCGACACGGCGACGAGCACGACCACGGGATAGATGAGTGCGCGCTTCGCGGTGCGGCGGATTTCCTCGGCGTTTTCCAGGTGCTCGGCAAGCGCGCGGAGCGATTCCGGCAGCTGGGCCGAAGCCTCGCCTGCCGCAATGACCGCGGCCAGGTGCGGCGGAAACTGCCTTTCGAAAAACCGGCACGCCTCATGGATGGGGCGGCCCTGTGCCACCTGTTCGTGGATGTGCATCAGCATCGTCCTCATGGGCCCCGCCGGTGCGTCTTCGGCCAGTTGGGCCAGCGCCACGTCGGCGGTGACACCGGCGCGCAGCTGCATTTCCAGCTGGTGCAGCAGCGGCACGAAATCCCCCGGCGCCAGCCTGAGCCGGGCAAGTTTCCGCGCCGGGGCGACCGGCCGGATGGACACGGGCCACACCGCCTGGGCGCGCAGCTTCAGGCGGAGCCGCGTTTCATCGGGCGCGGCCTCCTGGAGGGACCGGCGGATGCCCGACCGGTCGATGATGCTGACGGCGTAGGTGGGCATGTCAGAAGGCCACGCGCACACGCGTTGGCTTGTCCGAGAGCGGCAGGCGGAGCCGGTGCTCGCCCCATTGCAGGACCACGGCCGCCGGTTCAATTCGCGCCACCGTGAAGCCCTCGATGACGGCACCCGGTTCGACGAGTTTTTCGTTGATCACGGCGCAGGGTTTTGCCCCGGCGACGATACCCGCCACCAAGAGGGTGGTTTCCCGCACGGCCTCCGTCGGCAGTTTGCGGACGGCGAAGGGATTCACTTCGGTGCCATCGGCCCCGACTGCAGCAGTCAAGTCGATGAGCCCGTCCGCGTTGGGCACAAGCGCGGGTTCCGGATCGGACGCAGGTTCGGGGGTGATCGCGGCGGCCGGCACCGCAGGGATTGTTGTGACGACAGGAGAAGGCCGTTGATCTTGGCTGTTATCAGCGTGATCGGGCGCGGTTTCGGACACAGCCGGGGCCGGCTTTACGGCGACTGCTGGCGCGAGATTCCAACGGGCTGAGGACACGATTCTTTGCACCTGATGGGCTTCGTGGCGCAGGGTGGGATCGTCCGGATCGACGTAGGCCCCCAGCGTGTAGGTCTTCACGACCTCGGGGACGCGCACGTCCGCGACCACCGGAACCGGCGCGGGCGGCAGCGGAGCTACGGCGGGTGGGAGCGAGACTGGAGCCGTCTGGCAGCCTGACAGACCAAGGAGCGAGGTGAGCAGGAGAAATTCAGTCTTCATGGGAGGGTGGAACGGAGAGGGGTTGCGTCACATAGAGGTAGAAGGGCTTGCCCGCGGGCACGCGGAGGTAGAACCCGTCGCGGGTGATCGCATCGCGCAGCTGCTGGGCGTATTCGCGGAGGATGGCACTGGTGCCGGCCAAGGCGGCGTTGCGCGCCGTCGTGGCCGCCAGGGCGGTCTCGCCCAACAGCCCGGTGGTGCTGCGGGTTTCCTGCAGGGCGGCAGTTGCCGTCGAAAGGAACGTGGCGGCAAAGAGCTTCAGTTCGCGGTTGCCATCCGTCCTGAGCACGTCGCCGCGCAGTCCGGCGCTGCCGTCCAGTTCGGCGTCCGCGCCGGATTCCCGGTTCAAGGCGAGGCCTTCGAGGCGGATCTCCCGCGACTCGCCATCTTCCCGCCAGACGATGTTCCAGGAGCCCTGCACCGCCAGTCGCTCGCGGGTCCGGTCAAGAGCCGCGTGGCCGTGGACCTCCGCTCCGGCCGGCACGATCAGGTGTCCGTTGTGCCAGACATCCTCGGTTACGAGCCCGATGACCGGGGTATCGAGCCGGTTGGACTCGAGCGTGAGCAGGGTTTCGCACGGAATAAGTCGGCCGTAGGGCGCGGCAATGACCGGCGCGCCGGCCTGAGTCGCAGGCGAGGCGAAGAGCCCCAGCGGCAGAACCCGCGGCTTCTCGGGGGCGGGCGGAGTCTTGGGATTTGCTGGACTTGCGGCGATTGCGCCCGGAGTGGGTGACGACGGTGGGACGAGTTTGGCGCCCTCGCGCGTGAAAATGCGTGGAAGTGAAACTGGCTTGGAGGCTGTGCTCGCCGGCAACGGCTTGGTGGCCGGATGCGATCTGCGCCAGCCAACGGCACCGACGGCGACCACGGCAAGCAGTCCGACCACCATGAGCTGTCCCGTGGACGACGTGAAGAAACCGGGATTGAAGTTCAGCTTCATTGGCGTTGGGGCAGCGCGAGGCTGAATTGGTTTTTGAGCGAAAGACCGGCGGTCTCGCCGGTCAGGACGAGCCAAACCTCCGCGACAGTGTGCGCCGGCAATTCTCCGGTGGCGTCGGTGAGGGTGGCTGAATAGATCTGCTGGCCGACCCGGACGCCGAGTCGGGTGGCGTCGTAGCGCAACAGATTGGGGCCGCGGTTCTCGATCTGGGCGCGGAAGACCAGGGCTGCCTCGGTTTCGAACCGGAATACCTCTACCAGCCGCGTGCTCACGGTTCCGCCCGTGGCTTCGCCGGCCAAGACTTGGTGATCGATCCGCGAGGCGAGTGCCGGATACTGCTCCACCAACTGAGGATAGTGGCCGGCCTGGTCGAGCAGGCCGAGGAGCCGGGTCGGTCCCTGGTTGGTGCGCGTGGCTGCGGCCGGCGGCTCTTCCGTGAACGTCACGGTGCGGTCGGGTTCGGCGCCGGTGGCGAAGGTCAGGGCGATGACCTTGCCGTGGAGGATCACGTTGACCGCGGCGGCCGCATCCGGCCGCAGCGCGCGCACCGAGAAGTAGTTTGCCCCCGGCTGCTGCGAGAGCAGCACGGGGGGCGCCTCGTCGGGCTTCGCCGACAGATTCATGCCGTCGAGCGCCGCAATCTTGTCAGGAAATACGACGGTGGTGGGCGCCTCGGTGCCGATGCGCACGGCGTAGCTGGTCCGGTCGTCGAGCGGGTAGCGTTTGACTGACGCCGCCGTGGCGTCGATCACCGCGATGGCCAAGGCCAGAATCAGTAGGTAAGCTCGTAGTTCCATACGGCGAGGGGATAGCGGCTGTTGGCCGCGAGGTTTGGGTTGCGCGCAAAGGTGAAGCGGACGGTGAAACCCGGCGCCTCGGTGAAAGTCTGTTGTCCCACGCTGCCGGTGCGGACCAACTGGCCCTCGGCCTGGACCAGGACCGTTTCCTCGCGCGTTTCGAGAACGGTGAGTTTGAGGATCTCGGCCTTCTGATGAAACGCCTTGGCCGCGAATTCCTCCGCCCCTTTCGCCCAGTCGGTGCGCGCCTTCGCCAGCGCCTCCGGCAGGAAGAGTTTTTCGAGCAGTTCCGGATAGTCGAAGCCGGCCGGATTGCGGGAGAAGAGGGCGAGGCAGGCGAGGAGCGCGTGCTGTTCATGCAGTTTCGACGCTTCCTCGAACCCGAGCAGCGGGCTCACATGAAAGGTTCCGCTGCCGTCAAGGATGACGACGCGCTCCCGGGTGCGATAGGCGCGGATGACGAGGAAGGGCTGCACGACGCAGAACCCCGCGGCGATCAGCGCCACAAGACACCACAGCCGCGCGGCAAAGGCGTGGTTGGCGAATAATTCAAGCGGATGCCACGCGGCCTTGGGCCGCTGGGTCGGGTCGAGCCGGACGTGGGGGACGGTTGTTTCGCGCACAGTGTTCATATCGTGGTTTGCGGTGCGGGCAGTTGGGTCATGGCGAGCGCCGAGGCCGCCCGGCCGTCACCGGCCGGATCAGCGGGCGGAGCCGGGGGTGGGGGCGGGGGAGTGACTGGCGGTGGCGGCATCGGCGGCATTCCGGCCGAGCCTCCGCCCGGGCCGGCCTTGCCGGCGGCCTGGGCCATGAGGGTCGGAGCCGCGAGCCCGCCGGTTTTCAGTGACTTCGCCATCCAGGCGAGCTGCTGCACGGTGTAGAATTGCTGCAGGGCGGACTGCCCGCCGCCCGAGAGTGGCGAGCCCGAGCACAGGAGCATCTGCATCAGAAACGGCGTGCCGACAGTTCCGATGATGAGCCATATCGCGGCCAGCAGCGCTCCCAGAAGGCTGGCGAAGGAAGCACCGTCGATCTGCCCCGGTGTCAGGTCGTAGGCGGTGGCGAGATTCTGGCCATAGGCTGTCAGCAGATGATAGGCGACCAGTTCGGTGATCGCGAATCCCACCGGCCACGACAGCACGGCAATCGTTTGCTGGATGTAGCGCGCGCCCAGCGAGGCCAGCGACGGGATCAGCATGAGCGCCAGCGCGACCGGCAGAAATAGGTAGCAGAGCAGCTTCAGCAGATACTGAAGGATCAGGAACGGGAGCTGGAGCAGGCTCGCAATGGTCACCACCAACTTTGCTGACCCGAACAGGAACGCCAGGTAGAGCGTCTCACCAATCCGTCGCAGGCTGAATTCGCTGCCGCTGTCGGCGATGGAGTCCCGCAGCCGGCCGGCGACCTGCATCGGGTGCAGTGTGTAGTTGCTGTTAACCGTGTCCGCGATGCCAAGGAAGATTTTCTCGGTGAACTCGAACCAATGGGGCAGCGTGGCGATCAGTCCCACGATGATGATCGCACGCACGACCGGGACCGTCAGGCTTTCGGTGTCTCCGCGGGCGTGATGCACCTGGAGGATGAGCCCGACGACGGCGATGAAGAACACGATCACCCTCAGGGTGTCGGTCAGGCCGAGGATCGCCTCGCGCAGTCCTGGAGCGAAATTGTCCATCAGTTCCGTCCCTCCCACGGGCGCTGCCTTGCCTCCTCCTGCCGGAGTTTTGTCAGTGGGCGTTTCATCCTGATCCGGTCTGCCGGGCAGCCGGTGCATCCCGGGAGGGCAGATGCTTTGGCCTGATGATCGGGGCGCCGCGAGCGCCGCGCCATGGGCGGCAATCCCTTGGATTTCCTGACGGGCGGAACCGTCCGACAGGCGTGTCGGAGGACCAGCAGCCCGCAGGCGCACATGCCGGCAATGAAAAGAGAGGTGTATAAAGGCAGATAGGTCATGGCCGGGTATAGCTGGTCGGCTTCAGCTGGATTGCAGCCTGCCAGGCGTTCACGGCGTCGAGCGTCTGGCGTTCTTCGGCGATTTGTTTTTCCAAAAGATCCTGCCTCTCCTTCGCCGCCTGATTTTCATTGAGGATCTGCTGCGCGCCCAACTGATCTGCGGCATCGCGCCGTCGCTGGCCCAACTGGGCCAACTGGCCGTTGAGCGCCGCAATCTTGGTGTTCAGCTTGTCCACCTCGGCCTGGGTGGAGGCATCGCGCAGCGCGGCGACGGTCGTCGCCAATTCGGTCTGGAGTGAGGTGATCCGTGCCTCAGTGTCGGTGAAAACCGTCTCGACGTTTTTGGCCTGTTGCTCGACGGCGGCATAGCGTAGGTAGGGTGTGCCCTGCCGGGTAAAGCTCCGGCCAAGGGCGGTCCGGTCATCAAGGCTGCGGTAGATTCCATCAGCGGTGCTCCGCAGGGATGTCACGGCGTCGGAGAGTCGGCGAATCGCCGCCATCGTCTCGCCGTATTGCCTCGCGAAGTCCTCGGCCCCAAGGCCACGCGAGATCTGGGCGCCGGCCGCCACCGGATCTCCGAGCACATCGCGGATCCGGCGCTGGGCGGCCAACTGATCCTCCAACTGGCGCAACTGACGGTTGAGGGTCTCGATCTGGGTGGCCCACTGGCGCAGGATTTCCAGATGGTTCGCCTCCTGATTCGTCTGGATCAGAGTATTGACGGCGGTGTTGAGCGGATCGTTGACGATCCACTGGGCGGAGGCGCTCACGGCGCCGAGAGCGAAGGCGAGCAGATAGAGAGTGGCTTTCATGGGGAACGCGGGATGCGGAGGTATTCGATTGAGTCGGTGAGGATGACGCCGTCCTGGGTGTGCTCGGGCCGTCGAAGAGGGAGCCACTCGCAGTCCGGAGCCGGCGAGGGCCGTTGCGCCCGTTGTTCCGTCCAATAGCGATCCCGCACGGCCTCGGCGCGGGCTGTAGTGACCGGGCTGGCGACGCGCCTCAGGTTGGGCGCGGCGCAACTGGTGAGGAGCAGCACAGTGAGTGAAAGGCACCGGGTCATGTAGAACCCTCCCGAGCTTCAAGGTGGCGCAGCGTGCCGCACTGCGGCGGTTGCGTGGTGGGCGTGAAATGGCAGAGCGAGGAATATCGGCCATCGGCTGAAAGCTGCTCGGGCAGCGGGTAGCGCTGGATGGCATCGAGGGCCGTTTCGGGTAGACTCAGGTCTGCCGCGAGATCGGCCAGATCGCTCCGGTCCGACTGCCGCATCAAGAAAAATTGCTTGGCATTGCCGATGACGGCCGGCCGGATCCGCGAGGACTTGAAGCGGGCATACTGCTGCACGATGGATACGGCCCAGCAGTTGAATTTCCGCAACTGCGCGTAGCTCTCGGCGACAATCTGCTCGCCGCCCGGCACGTCGAGGAACCGGGACACCTCCTCGAACACGATCCGCTTCCGCTGGTGCCGCGGGAGAGCCAGGATGTGCTGACGGACGAAGCCGGAGATAAGGAGGCCGGCCGCCGCCTTGAGTTCGACTGCCTGCTCGGGCACCAGCCCGAGTTCGAAGTGAGCGACGCGCCGCTGCAGGGAAACATTGGTCACGCCGTCGAACAGCCGGCCGTAGGCGCCCTCGGCGGTCCACGCGCGGAGCAGCGTCGCCAGCCGGTCGGTGCGCTCCTTGTCATGCTCCGGGAATCGTGCATAGGCCAGCAACTCGACCAGCGCGCTGTGCGTCGGAAAATCCTCCGGCTTGAATCCGGCGCACGCCGTCTGTGCGACCAACCGTTCGGTGGCCGGGTCCTGTGCGAACCGGGTCACCTCGGCTTCCGGCAGCGCGGCCATGAATTGCCGGGCCTCGTCGTGGTTGGCGCTCAACCGGTCCCGGAGTTCAGCAAAGCCGTCGAGCAAGGTGGAACCGGCCGGCATCCTTTCCCGCCACCGGTGGACCGCGCACGCGAACCGCCGCTGTTCTTCCGCTTCCGCCGGTTTCCGGCGTGACCAGTCGGTGAACGCGTCGCGGTATAGTTGATGGAGGTATTGCGTGAGTTGGGCCGACCGCAGCGCCTGCGCCTCCGCGCTCTCGGCTTCGCCCACCATGCGGGAGAGGAGCGCTACGGCACTGGCCAGGTGCAGTTGCGTCAACGGCAGGCCCTGGGTGTCGAGGTAGTTGAGGGTCAGCGGGGCGTCCGGGTGGACAACGATGGGCGTTTCACCCATGCGCTCGGTGAAGCGCTTGTAGGAGAACCCCTCCTCGATCAGGTTGGTGTAGTCGAAGAACGCCGCCGTCTGGAGGAGCAGATCCTCCATGAAGGCCGACTTGCCCGCTCCCGTCATGCCGAGCAGCACCGCGTGTTGCGGTGAGCCGTTCACGGCGCTGCTGATCCCGACCAGATTGCCGTGGCTGCCGTCATAGAGCGCCTCGGCCTGGTCCAGCGCTCCGGTGAAGGTGGCGGAGAAGGGGAGCAGGTCGGCGAGGTAGTTGTCCTCCGCGTAGAGTTCGCGGTGGCGGTAGGACGAATGGGTCCAGCCGGGCCAGGAGGCGAAGAAGAGTTTTTTGGCGCTCGTCGGCAGCGAGCACTCGAAATACTGCGCCCCGTCCATCGCATGGATCGCGGCCTGTACGGCGGCGACCTTTTCCCGCAATCCTTCGCGGGTTGGCGCCCAGACCCGGATGAGATAGGTGACCTGAAACGGACGGACGAATCCGCCGGCCAGGTTCTCGACCTTTCGTTCCTTTTTGCGGAGCGCCACCAGGAGGGAATGACGGCGCTGGTCGGCGTATTCGCCTTCCAGGCGTTCGACGGCCTTTTCCTCCTTCCTGATTTCGCCGGCAGTGATGCCCGGGGTCACGTTGACGGTGATCCGGTAGTCGAGGAAGGGCAGTCCCGTCAAATGAGTGACGAGGCCCGGCCGCGTGCGCTGCGGCCAGCGCGAGAGCACCAGCACGGCATGGAATTGTCCGTCGAGGTGAAAGCCGCCGTCCGGCTGGCCGACGCCCTCGGAGAGCCAGCACTGTTCCTGCACGGTGAGAGCTGGGTCGAAAATCCGGGTGGTATCCTCCCCCTGCCGGGCGGCCAGACTGGGATTCAGGAAGTCCCGCAGGAAATCGAAATGGGCGGCATCATCCATCGCCCGAACCGCGGCTTCGCCGTGAAAAACTGTGCGCAGCGCGACGGCAAACTCGTCAAATTGCACCCGCAACTCGGCGACAAGGGCGCCGTAATGCCGCCGCAGGCCGCCGGGCATCCGGAGATTGCCGGAATAGTCGGTGATCTCGATGGAGAAAAACAGCGCGAGCCGTTCGCGCCGGAGCGTGCGGGCCCGCATCCGTTCCCAATAGCGGGTGAACCGCTCGTTCCGGACCCGGCGGACCACGGGGTCGGTGACGGCGAGGGTCGCGGCATGGTAGCGTTTCAGTTCCGCCGAATAATCGGCGTCGCACGCCCACTGCACCTGCAGCCGCCGGCCCGGTGTGACAAGGGCCAGCAGCGCGCGCACCTGATCCTGAAACGCATTGAGCCGGTCGATGCTTGCCCCGCGCCGGTCCGGCGGCTCGATCCAGAACCCGGCGGTGGCGATGGCCCCGCGTTCCGGCAATCCATAGAGGATGAGCCCGTCGCAGAACATGCCGTTGGGCGCCTTGTCGTGCGGCTTCATGTGATCCCTCTCTGGCCGGCATCGACCCGGGTGAAGTTGGCGCCTCCCATCCGGTCTTCCAGCCAGTCCCGGTCATGGCCGGCGGGCTTGCCGTGCCGGAGGCCCAGGGTCCACGCCAACACCGCGCCGAGCGGTAGGGCCACCAGGAGCCCGGACGCGAGGACACTCGCGTGACACAGGACCGTGAGCAGGGCGAAGAGCCCCAGTGCTCCCGCGACAGCCAGCACCACCGGCAGGTAGAGATTGCCCTCGAGGCCGAAGGCCCGGCCTGTGGAGTCGTCGGCCGCGTTGGTGTCGGTGTGGCGCAGTTCGCCCATGGTCAGAAGCGCGGGGTGATCACGGCGTCCTGCAGGCCGAAGATCGTGAATAGCGCCGCCATGATGGTGGCCGCGGCCGCGATGATGATTCCGGCGACGATGCCGGCCTTGCCGTCCGGATCGCCCTTGCTGATCGCGTTGGCGCCGGACCAAATCTTGATGATGCCCCAAAAAAAGCCGAACATGAACAGCACTGCAAGGGCCAGGCCGAAGCCGTCCTTCAATTGTTGAATCTGGGCCACGACGCCGGGGAGGGGCAGGGCGCGCAGCGGAGCGAAGGAGGAGAGGCTTTGCATTGCAACGGCATACTGGCATACCATTATTGCCCTTGTCAACCAAATAGTATGCCAGTATGCCTTAGGCATGATTTCCGACACAGCCGAAGTGCGGGCGAGCTTCACTTTCTACGCAGGCGACACCAAGGCGCTGCGCAAGCTGACCCTGGCCCTCCGCGATCGCGGACTGGACCTGCAGCGCACGGATGTTTTCCGGCTGCTGCTCGACGTCACCCCGGAGCTGGAAATGATGGCACATGCCACGCTCCGCCTGCGGGCGGAGGCGAAGTCGCCGTCGACTGACGAAACCGTCGATGAGCGGTTCACGGTTCGCCTCCAGGGGGCGTGGCTCAAGAAACTCGATCGGGTGGTGGATGATCTGGCCCGCAAGGACGTGGATGTGGAACGGACATTTGTCGCGCGATCACTGGTCCATGCGGAGCACGATGTGCCGGCGCTGGTCCGGCAGGTGGCGAAGTTCGTCGCGGCGCACCCTGACCGCCGTTTCCGGGAGGAGAAGGGCAGGTGACGTCCGGCATTGAGCATCGGAACCGTCTGCAGGGTCTGGCAGATCACCTGCGCAGCCGTCTGCGCGGGCAGGATCACGTGCTGGGCCGTGCCGCGGGGATTTTTCACCGCGGGGAACTGGGACTGGCCCGCCGCGACCGGCCGCGCGGGGTTTTTCTCGCCGTGGGGCCGACCGGCACCGGCAAGACCGAATTGGTCCTGCTCTGTGCGCGGCACCTCTTCGGCGAGGGCGGGGTGTGCCGCTTTGATCTGTCGGAGTTCCAGCGGGCGGATGCCGTCGAGCGCCTGCTGGGGGCCGACCCGGGAGATCCGGGGGCGCTGGGTCGCGGGATCGGGGAGGGCCGTCCGGCCGTTCTGCTGTTTGACGAATTGGAGAAGGCGCACCCCAAGGTATTTGATCTCTTCATCCAGATGCTAGATCCGGGCCATGTCACCCTGGCCACCGGCCGGCGGATTGACCTGCAGGATTGTTACGTTGCCTTCACGTCTAACCTGGGGGCGGCGGAAGCGGCCCGCATGACCCGGTCAAGTTTCGCCAGCGTCGAGCAGGCGATCCTGCGGCGGTTGGGCGATTCATTGCGCCCGGAGTTTCTTGCCCGGATTCCCGAGAAGCTTGTCTTTGCGTCGTTGTCTCCCGCCGTGCAGCGCGAGATCGGCGAGCTTCATGTGCGCCGGGAAGTGGCCCGGCTCGGCCAGAACGGATTTGACCTCGAGGTGACGCGCGAGGCGATGGAGTTCTTGTTGCGCCAGGGATTCGATCCACGGCTGGGCGCCCGTCCGTTGCGCCAGACGATCGAACGGCAATTGCAGGATCTCGTCGTGGGCCAGCTGTTTTCGACTGGCCACGGTGGAGGCCGGGTTACCTTGAACGCGAGGAAGGGCAGATTGGCGCTGGATGGCGACTAGCACTTCTCCGTTAGGTGGCTGGATTCCCGCGACACCTTCCGCCCTTCGGGCACCCCTCCAGAGGGGACTTTGCTGTCCATGGCTTGAATCTGTCCTCTGACAAGAGGGGGTGGCGCGCGCAGCGCCGGGGATATTGAACGTAACGGAGTGTGCTTCTGCCTTATTCGCAGCAGACCCCGGTCGCTACGCCGCGGGCACCGGCGCGGGTTTGCCCGCCTGCAGGATCGGCAGGATCATCGGCATGATCACCGCCGTGATCTCCTCCGCGGACGGACGCTCCTTCATGCGCAACCATTCCTTGACCGCCCCGTAGATCGCCCAGCTCGCCGTCGTCGCGACCATCTCGGGCGACGGGCCGGTGGGGATCTCCGCCTTCGGCACCCCCGCTAGCAGCACGCGCCGGATCGCGCCGGTGACGGCTGACTCGATGAGCGGCTCAAACGCGTTCGGCTGGGCCTGCGCCGGACAGCTCCGGTGGTTGAGAGCCATGTAATCGCACGCGGCATGGATGACCGCATTCACCGCGGTGGGACAGCTGCCGTCGTAGCTCACCTTGCGCTCATGCAGCAGCTCGTGAAATCCGCCGGCCACCAGCGCATCGAGCAAGGCAAACTTGTCCGTGTAGTGATCGTAGAAAGTCGCCCGGTTGACGGTCGCGGCGTCGGCAATCTCCTGCACCGACAGCTCCTCAAACCCCCGGGTCAGCATAAGGGTCCGCAGCGCTCCCTGGAGGGCCTTGCGGGTCCTCCGAATCCGGGGATCACGAACTTCGCAGTCGGAAACTGGCATGAGTCATGAACTAACCAACTTTTGATAGAAATCAATAAAAACGACACTTGACGTTTAAGTATTAAACGACACATGTCGTCTAGTCACCACTTGTCGTTTAACTCCTCTAATATAAACATCACATGAGCACCTTGCTGCATCTCGATTCGAGTCCCCTCGGGACTTCCGTCTCCCGCGAACTGACGCGGGAGTTTGTCACTGCCTGGAAATCCGCCCACCCGACCGGCGTCGTGATCTATCGCGATCTGGCCGCCAAGGCCCCGCCGCCGATCAATGCCGGATGGATCCACGCCGCCTACACCCCGGCGGACGCCCGTAATCCCGAACAGCACGCGGCCATCGCCCTCTCGGAGGAACTCATCGGCGAACTCGAGCGCGCGGATGAATACGTCGTCGGCGTGGCCATGCACAATTTCTCGATCCCGTCGGTCCTGAAACTCTGGATCGATCAGGTCGCGCGCAAGGATCGCACGTTCGCCTATGGGGCCAACGGACCGCAAGGCCTGCTGGCCGGCAAGAAGGCCACCGTGCTCGCCGCCACCGGCGGAGTCTACCAGCCGGGCAGCCCGGCCGCGGCGTTCAACTTCGCCGAGCCCTATCTTCAGACCGTGCTGGGGTTCCTCGGCGTAAAGGATGTGAACGTCATCACCGCTGGCGGCGCTTCCAAGCTCATGTCGGGCACGGTCGACCGCACCACATTCCTCCAACCCACCCTCGCCCAGGTCCGCGCGCGGGCCGCCTGATTTTCTCCACCATCATCTGTCCAACCCTCCCATCATGAAAACCACCCGCCTCATCGCCCGCTACCTGCTCGGCCTCATCTTCCTCGTCTTCGGCCTGAACGGATTCTTGCACTTCATCCCCATGCCGCCACCCGCCGGGATCGCCGGTCAGTTCATGGGCGCCGCGTTTGTCTCCCACTACCTAGTCCCGGTCTTCCTGCTGCAGGTGGCCGGCGGCGCGCTGCTGCTCGCCAACCGCTTCGTCCCTCTCGCCTTGGTGCTGCTCGGGCCGGTCATCGTGAATATCCTGATGTTTCACGGCTTCATGGCGCCGGAAGGACTGCCGATGGCCGTCGTCGTGACCGCGCTCTGGGCAACGGTGTTCTCCGGCGTGCGCCAGGCTTTCGCCGGAATCTGGGCGGCCAAGGCCCAGGCCTAAGGCCGGCGGCTCCTTGGCGGTCGTTGCGCAGTAGCTGCCTCCGCAGAATGTCGTCACAAGCGAGAGGTGTGTGGCGCCTATCGGCTAGTTGCGGCTGGGGTCCGGCGACTCCGGGTTGAGGTGATCGAATCGGCTCCTCAGGCAACGCCTACGGGCCGGCCGCCTACGCCAGCCGGTGCCCTCAAGGTAATCGTCGGCAATCAGCCGGGGATTACGTTGCGACAGTTCGTGCTGGATCAGTTTCTCGGCGGAGGGCGCCGCCGCTCCCATTCGGCGAAACAGCCGGCGGGAAGCGGAATGATAAACCCTGTAGTGGGCGGGAGCTATCAAGATGGTTTTCATTGAAGGGAAGAATGAAATCAACCGACACATTGAAGATCTCCCGGAGGCCCACCCGAGAGCGTTGGCGACAAACAGCGGGTCGCCATCGTCCCGCGAGGAATCCGAATCCCTCGCACTCTAGCAGCTTGCTTGCATCACCGCTTGGCGAATTTCTCGATACTTTTGGCTATTTTCTCTGTTCCCGTCGTGGACGGTAGGCGCTGGGCGGAGTTTGCAGGAGCCGGCGGAAGTGTCGATTCATCTGATGCTGGTCCGAAAATCCCACCGCGTGGGCGACTTCGGCCACGGTGGCATTGCCGCCCCGGAGCATCTCCCGGGCCCGGAGCACGCGCTGGTCAAGCACGTAGCAGATGGGTGACACACCGAGGGCGGCACGGAACATCTGCCCGAAATAACTGGGGCTCAGTCCGACCATTTTCGCTAGCGCGGGCAGCGTGAGTTTTTCGGACAGATGGGCGTCGATATGGGCGCATACGTCTGCCAAAATCGGCCGAGGTAACAACCAATGCAGGGGATGGCCGGTTTCGCGTTTTTGAAAATGGGCGGCTATGAGCTGTGTGCCCAGTGCGGCGCCCAATCCCGAGACGAGAGGTTCGTTCAAGGGGCCGCGCGTCTGGCCCTGGCGACGGAGCAAGTCACACAGTTCCCCGATTATTGGGTCGGACCGGATGTAATAGTCCAGCGCCTCGACGGAGATATCACTTATGTCGCGACCGGCCGACTCCCGCGCCCAAGAGGATTCTAGGTATAGAACCACCAAGTCGGCCTCCCTGCGCCATTCGACTTCGTGCCTGGCTCCCGCCGGAAGTATCCAGACTTGTCTGGCGCGGATGGCCTTCTCGCTTACGATGCAGGTGCCGGCCCTCTGCCAGCGGGCCAAACAGTCGGCCTGCTCAAAGCTGACCAGCACCTGCACGGTTCCTTCGTGGTGGTGTTCGGGCCAGATGGTTGGCCGTTGTCGGTCACAATAGACCCAACAACCACGGGCCCGCACCGCCGGACGTCGGCAGGGCGGGACGGAAACCACAGCGGTGGACCCATTGGCCCATGGGGATACCGGTTCGGACGACGCATCATCCATCCAACCTGCCCCCGTTTCTGGTGCGTTTGGTGCGCATCGAATATCCGGAGAGTATGATGGAAGAGCCTGGCCTCAGGCTTGGGTGGTTGCGTGATTTCTTGGGCGTTTTTCTCGGGTGGATTGTCGTGCAGGGTCAGATTGATTTGGCCGTTGGGGGTTCAGACTCCATTCGAGGGCCGATAGCGCGTGCAATTCACATGCATCGAGCACGGGAAGGACCGGATCGAGATGGGAGAGAGCAAGGCTCAGTTCTGGTGCGGCCAGCACGACGGCGCGAGCTCCGGCTTGGCGCAGCGAATACACAATGCGGCCGACATCGGCCCGCGTGGTTTGATTGACGATCCCAAGCTGCAGTTCCTCGATGGTCAGGTGCGCGAGATGTTCGCGATCCCGGAGCACCGGCACGAACACGTCGAGCACCTGATGGCGCGCCAGCCGCTTGCGCCAGTGCATTTCCTCGCCTTCCGAAGTGGCGCCGACGAGACCGATCCGTTTGATTTTCAGGGTCTGCAGGGCGGTGCCGACCGCGTCGGTCATCGGCAACAGCGGCACGTTCAGGTCCAGCCGCTCGGCGGCCGGCTGGAGCAGACTTGAGCAAGCGACGACGGCATCGGCGCCAAGAGCCGCCAATTGTTTGGCCCCCGGGGCCAGGATCTCACTCGCGCGGCCCCATGCCTGTTTGGCGAGAGCCTCGGTCAGTTCGGGGGTGTGGAGATTGAGCATCGCGAGCCGAACATCGCCGCCGTGCCCGAAGCGATGTCGCACTTCGCAGGCAATCCGTCGGCCGTAGGACACCGTGGCGTCGAGATTGTTGACTCCCAGCAACCCGAGGCATTTCATACTACTTCCCTCGCGTATCGAAAGCCCATGTTTGTGGTGGAGAAGTCGCGCGGTTCGCCACCATGATCGTCGAGGAGTTTGCGGTGGCTGGAGCGGGAATGACCGACCAACTTCACCAAACCGAGGGACGGGCCCCTATGGGCGATATAGGCATCCGCGAAAAGGAGAGCAGCGACGAAGCCGTCTACGATACACCCCCCGTCCCCATTGGTCGTCGGGAGCCCGGTTGGCTGGGCGAAAACGATAGCCTGAGGGATGGACAAGAACGCCACCGTGGCGTCGTCCGGCGCCCTGGCGCACAGTTTCTCTCCCGCATGGGCGCGGCGTTCCACGAGCAAGGGCGGCGACAGCCGCCGCCAGTCCGTCTTGAACGTGTCGAGCAGTAGTGCGGGGTTTGGGGACAGGAGCTTTTTGCACACCTCGTATTCTCGATGAATATCGCGACGCAAGCGAGAAGTCCTCCGGTATGCATTCAGACGAATGCATATGGGAGGATTCGTGTTGCCATTTCTCACAACGGCATTTCTGTGGGTCAATTCGCCTTTACAAAGGAGCGGGATCTCGTGTTGTTCCAAGCTCAAGTTTTGAGTCATTGTCCGCAGCAGCGGTATGGCGACTTGGTCCATGGATTTGCGCTCTCAATTCGACAAGATGAGCAACGCGGCAAAGCGAACAGCCGTGCGGTAGGTCGCACGCGATGAGAAGACCGAATAAGTGGTCAGCGTCGTGTTCAAGGAATATTTAGACTGGCCTAGATGTAGAGCCTTGTTTGGGGCTTCCGGCGCACAACTACGATACCGACCCTTTCCAGCGCAGGCTACCCCACGGGCATCTAACACGTTGGAAACGCGGCTCAGGATACTATGTTCAAGTCGAGCCCTTCATAGATGGATAGGTGCGCAACCCAGCGATGGCGTCGTCGACATAGGCGGCCTGAAAGTTGAAGGGCAGCGGCACGGCCGTGGTCACCACGGTGCCGGTTTACACGCCTGGCAGTCATCACTGGGTGCGGGCATCCGGCCAGCCCGGCATCAACATTGTCTGCCCCAACTGGCCGAAGGCCAAAGAGGAAGGCCGTCTGCACTTCACGTGAAGCTCGGTGAGTCGCACCTTCTTCAACAATACACCTTGGAACAGAGCTTCGTCAAGGCCGCGCCAGCCTCGACTACTGGAAGGACGCCAACGTCCAAATTTGGAATAATTGGGAGTTGTTCTTCCGTCCGGCTTGACGAGGGCGGCGGCCCATGCCGCCTCCATTTTTGTTGTCCGACTGCCATCGATTTCTCTTGGCGCGGGCCGTCCCCTCGCGGTGCAAGGCGGGCGGCTGTTACATCGTTACCAACATGATCTAACATGTTTGATCCCGCCGCCATTGCGCAGCATCGCCTGACTTCCATGGTCGTGGGGTCTAGTGCTGCCCCTTGGATCGCCTCGCCATATCCCCTTACGCATTCCACCCGTTTTGCACGGGCTTCCCCCACACATGTGGATGAGTGTATGCGCTAGAGGGGATTGAAGCGGTGGAAATCCAGCTATCGGACAGACTCCGACACCCTTACGTCATGAAATACTCAATGTCTGCGTTCCCCGCTTGTGCGGGATGCGCGGGCGGCCACAACGCCGCCCGCTTTGTTGCCCTCCTCGCCTTGGCTGTGGCCGCAGTCCTACCCGCGATCCACGCGGCGCCCCCGCTGCAAGTGGTGTCCGTCAACAACACCCTTTACTACAATAGCTCCCCGAACGAAGTCATCCCTCGCACGATCGAATACACGTTGAGTGGCGCCACGGTTAATTTGCAGGAGAAGCTCCCCGACGGCACCATTGCTGTCACCAACGGCATCACGAAGGTGCGGGTGCTTCTGCCCGTCGGCTATGAGAGCGGCGCCAACTACCCGGTGGTGTATCTCCTGCATGGCTTCAACAGCAACTACCAGGGCTGGTCGAACATGAATCACGTGAACGACGTGAACGACACGCTGGAAACCAACACGCGCGCCGCCAACATCGTCTTCGTCATGCCCGACGGGGGCGGCCTGGAGGGGGGGTTCTACAGCAACTGGTATGAGAGCCCCGACGGCCTGATGCACGACTGGGAGACCTACCACATTGAGCAGCTCATCCCGTGGGTGGAGGCCAACTTCAAGGTCCAGAAGACGCGCGCCGGCCGCGCGATCTCCGGCCTGTCGATGGGCGGCTTCGGCTGCACCACCTACGCTTCGCGGCATCCCGACCTGTTTGCCGGCGTGTTTTCTATTTCCGGGGCGGTCAACAATATCCCGATCACCGCGCTCGGTCTAGTGCCGGAAGATTTGGAGAGTCTGAACCCGATGCTTAGCATCGACCCCAGTGCCATCTGGGGCCCATATCTCCAGCAGGAGGTGCTGTATCGCGGCCGCAATCCGATGAATCTGATCGACAACCTGCGTCCGCTTACCGTCTGGGTGCGCACCGGTCTCGGGTGGCCTGGCGGAACAGCACCCGGCGACGGCGACAAGCTCACCGAGGCGCTCGAAGCCGGCGTTGGCGTCCTCAACGAGGCCTACGACATCAACCTCGGACTCCAAAACGTGCCCCACACCTACACGGTCAATCCGCAAGGCACCCATACGGGCTATCATTTCCTGCAATCGTTCAAGCTGGCGCTTCCCGTGATGCAGCAGACCTTTGCCGCCAACGTTCCCGTCCGGCCCGCCGGTTTCAACTACCGGTCCATCGAACCGAGCTTCAGCATCTTCGACTGGCAGTTCTCCGCCACCCGCGACGTCATAGAGTTTCTTTACCTCTCCGATGTCTCGCGCGACGGCCTGAAATTGAAGGGCAGTGGCACCGTCGCCGTAACGACGCCGCCGGTTTATAATCCCGGCAGCCATCACTGGGTGCTGGCGCCCGGCCAGGCTGGCATCGACGTCTGGCCCAACTGGCCAAAGGCCGACGATGAGGGCCGGCTGCACTTCAACGTGAAACTCGGCAACTCGCACACCCTCCAGCAATACACCGCGGCACAGCGCCTCGTCGAGGCCGCCGCCCTCGACTACTGGAAGGACGCCAACGTCCAAATCTGGTAACAGGCGTTACTCATTCCTACCTGCCTTGACGAAGGAGGTGGCCTAGGCCGTCTCCTTTTTATTTCCTGTGGATTCAAATACAGAGCTTGCTCCGGCTGGAGGTAGCGGCGCTGGTTGCGCCGCTGGCCAGCCGTCTGACAACGGATGCTACGATAAGCGGGAGGCCTGGAGGGCGATGACTTGGCGGACTTGATCAAATGCCACGGAGCTTGCCCCAGGGATCTTTACTGGCGGGCAGACCCGTCGTCCCTGCTTGTTCCTGCGCGAACCGGCACCCGCCCCGCCGCCGCGCCAGTGATATTCTGGGACTCACTGAAGTCGGCAGTGCGCAACGTGTCTTTCCAGCGCATCACGATGTATCTGCTCTTCATGCCGGGCTCGATTTCGGTCTCCTTCGCCGTGCAGTTCTACGCCACGCAGTTATTGGCCGCGCGGGGAGACGCGAAGCTCACAGCGGTCCTGACGGGCGCCGCGAGCACCCTGAACATTGTTTGCGGCATGCGCTCGTTCCCGCTCACGAGTTGGGGCGCGAGAAAACTGGGCAAACACCGCATGGCGCTGATCGCCGCCTTCGTCACCTCGCTCGGCGGGCTCCTGAGCTGGTTTTTTTCACGCCGACGCACCCGTGGCTGTCCCTCGGGGTCGCGCCCTTCTTCGGCATCGGCATCACGGCCGTTTACCAGCTCTACTTTCCCATGGTGGCCGATGTCGCGGAAGAAGGGGCGCTGCGTAACGGTGTCCGCGACGAGGGCATGTATTCGGCGATCTCCAACTGCATGATCAAGGGCGGCCTCGCCCTGTCGTCCGCGCTCGGCGGCGTGCTGGTGGACGCCATCGGCTTCACCGGCAAAGACATCGTGCCGACGGCGGACATGCTTTTCAACCTGCGGATTCTCCGCGCCCTGCTCCCGGCCGGCACGGCGGCGGTGGCGATGCTCTTCCTCATCGGTTACCCGCTGACCAAGGCGCGTCTCGAGGCCCTGCGTGCCGCCCAGCCTTCCGTCTGAAACTCCCTTTCCATGCCCAAAAAACATTTCAACAACTCTTTTCCGCAACGATTCATCTGGGGCGTCGCCGCCGCCGCGCCGCAGATCGAGGGCGCCGCCTTCACCGACGGCAAGGGCGAGTCCGTCTGGGACCGCTACTGCCGCGTGCCCGGCAAGGTGCACAACGGCGACACGCTCGATGTCGCCTGCGACCACTATCACCGCTACCGGCAGGATATCGCCCTGATGGCGCGGCTCGGCGTGAAGCACTACCGGCTCTCGCTTGCGTGGCCCCGCATTTTGCCGCAGGGCCGCGGCCCGGTGAACCAAAAGGGCCTCGATTTCTACCACCGCCTGTTCGACGCCATGCTCGCCCGTGGCATCACCCCGTGGGTGACCATGTTTCACTGGGATCTGCCGCAGGCGCTCGAGGACGAGGGCGGCTGGCGCAAGCGCACGGTCGCCGACGCCTTCGCCGTTTACGCCGACACCATCGTCCGCGCCTACCGCGGGCAGGTGAAAAACTGGATCACGCTGAACGAGACGTATTGTTTCACCCGTCTGGCCTACGGCGGGGGCGACAAGGCTCCCGGCGCCAACGAGGGCGAGGCCGTCGTCAACCAGACCTACCACCACGCCATGCTCGCCCACGGCCACGGCGTGCGGGCCGTGCGGGAACACG